>Ga0247778_1000134_pt1 | contig 127828 bp, 114 predicted proteins | sample UWRJL049202B5_FD_179939 | JGI IMG/M metagenome (GOLD analysis project Ga0247778, IMG submission 179939) | Plant litter microbial communities from Arlington Agricultural Research Station in Wisconsin, United States - UWRJ-L049-202B-5 | ecosystem: Environmental > Terrestrial > Plant litter >... | reverse complement strand
CTATTATAATTATATTAATAATTTCGTATAAAAATTATAAAATTTTTATTATTAATAAAAATAATTTCTTAAGAAATTTAATTATTATTAGATATTAAAATATTTTTTTAGATATAATTATAACAATTTTTAGATAATATAAATATAATAAATTATAAAACTAAAATATTCGATATTTTTTAAAATTTAAAAAAGAAGAAAATAAAACTAATATATAAATGACGGTTGGGCGTCACATGACTCCCGGTCACGTGACCGTAGCGCTCCAAGAACCGAACCGTCATATTAATTATATAATTTTTTTTAAATATTAAATATTTATTTTTTAATGCAATAAAACTGCATTTATATATCGTATAAAAAATAAAAAGATTTGTAATATTAAAAATGTTTTTTCAAACTTTAATTATATGACATTATATAATCAAAACTAAATTATTTGTAACTATTCTAAGATGATTCAATAAACTAAATCCAAAAATCATTTTAAATAAAATTATTAATATTTTTAAAAAATTTGTAGAATTTATAAGTTTATATATATAAACTTTTATTATGTAAATTTTTATAATATTTATCAAAAATCTTAACTAAAATTATTTTCTTATTTATAAAAAGTATTAGATTAAAATTTTAAATTGTTTTAATAATACTCACTAAGTTTTTAATATTTTAAAGTTGTAGTAGTAAATTAAGCAAAGGCGCCTATTACAGGGGGTGCCCACTACTAGGGGAGTCGACTTAAAGAACCTCCATTTACTTCCTTGCTTTGGTCATAGTGTAGAAACTCTGATACTTGCGCGGAGATTCATTTTGGAGTATAGTTATTTTTGAGATTCTATATTAAATATTTTAACAAGTCTAGAATACATCGGTAAAAATTTTAACCCGTCGTTAGAAGTGAATTCCATTGCTAGCGTCACTAGGTTGTCGCTAGCGTCGCTGGAAAATAATTATTTTTATACTAGTGTATTTTTATTTAAAAATAATGCCCTACTTCGGGGTATTCTAATAATATAATTTTAAAATTAATAAATTCTAGCGATGTAATAATAGTACAAAAAAAACGCTAAATAATATTTATATATATTAGCAAAATAATTTAATTATTTATATAATTTAATACTAAATTAATATTTTTTTAATTATTTATAAAATTGGTTAAAATATATAATAATTAATAAATTGTAGCGGTGTAGTAATAGTGCAAAAAGAACGCTAAAATAATATTAAGTATACTAGCAAAATGGTTTAATTATTAATAATATTTAATATTTAAAATAAAATAATTAATATTACAATTTTTTAACTGTATTTAAAATTGATTGAAATATATAATAATTAATAATTTTAATAATTTTTTTTAATTAATACTTCGTATATTAAGTATCCACGCGGGCACGGCCTTTTTATAAACCTCGCTAGTTCTCTCACGTTATGAAAGCTCCACAAAAAAATTATATTAATATAAAACTAGCCGTTTTAGGCAAAGTTTAGTCCTAGGCCGATCTTTTATACACGTATATACTAGCGTAAATACGCGTATTATATATATTATATATATTAACCCCCTTAAGACTCTTATTAGTGCCCTTTTATATTAACTTATATAAAAAAAATTTAAAAAAATTTAAAAATTTAAAATTACGCTAGTATAAATGCAGGGGGTGTAGGGGATATAGGGGGCGCAATGACGAATTAAAAATCACGCGACCGCAGGGTTGTTAGAGTATTAATCGCAATATCACTACCGTTATTGTTGTCACTGGCTCGTCACTAGCTCGTCGCTATAGTCACTGTTATTAGTGTACTTTTAAATTTTTTACCGATGTATAAACTTAATATTAGATTTATTATATAAAAACATAAAAAATATTGATAAAATAAATGAATTTTATCTAATAACAACAAATTTGTTCTTAATATTAATTATCCAAAAGAGCATCCAATGAATTAAAATATTCCCCCGTTTAATATTGGCTTCATTCGCAAGATCAAGTATATGCCCCCAATTTTTTCTTAATATTTGTTGACAAGAAAGAAAAATGATGTCGATTTTGTATAACAGCAAGAATTCTTTGCTGTTCTGTGGCGATATGGGAAACCTCTTAAGGATTAAAGTCTAGGCTACAGCAGGCACCTTAGAAGAAGGCTGCTGCCTAAGCTACACTAATCCCCTTTAAGACCTGCAGCATTGAATATTGCATGTTGCAACATGTTCATATTGATACAACAATTTTCGACAGCAACACATTTGCTAACTTCAAGAGAGGTATGACCGAATGATTTTGAAACTGAAACTCACTTCTAGTATTCTTATACTAATACCACTCTCTATTGACCGCGGAAACTTTCTCGAAAGGGAAACTCAGAGCCGTGAGATCTTTTCCGCCATACAATACTCAGCTCAGAACCCTTCTCCTTTCGCCTCCCCACGACATGCCTACACCAGAATCTCTCATAGGAAGGTTTAAAGTCCCTACCCATGTCACAGAGAGAGCAAACGCCGCCTCTCATTCGAATCCCCTCTTTACCTTCTCTGAAGCATTACCGGGCATGAGGAACTCAAACAATGCTACACAAACGTCCAATACAACGATGCTTCTGCTTGCCCTGGAGAAAGAGTACTTCCAAATTGCGTATGCTAGCGCGAGAGAACTTTGAGACCTACGGGCGACCCACCCCATCTCAGATGCTTCACAACAAGCGCCCCTCAATTCCCGCCCGCGTTCAAGAGCGCGACGATCAGCCCTTACACGAATGCCCTCTACACTTTCTCGGAAGCACATCTCGAGCGCGAGGAACTCGCAAAGTAATAACCACCCACCCGACATATCAAGAATCAAACCCCTACCATCACAGAAAGATCCAGATCAAAAGAGGAACTTTGACGAAATAGAACTTGTTCGTCCACAAATCCAAATCCGACGGCCGCGTACACTGAAAACTTCGAAGAATATAAGGGAAAAGGCTCGCAATATAATCGGAAGCTATACGGAGGAGCACCTCGAAGTCTGCTTCTTGAACAACCTTTCCAAAGACCCAAGAGAGCAAACAGGCATACGAGCACTTGATTGCCGAAAGCTCTGGGTGTTGGGCATGAAGTCGGGACTTCGAAGGATACCTCAAACCTTCTCTGCGAATGTCCTTGCCCTCCGCATCCGCTCTTACCCTCCCTCCGCCTTCAATAACCTTATCTCTTCAAAACACCACAACATCTCAGTATACTCGCACGTTGTCCTCCCACCCGGCTCCAACATCCTCTCCCTCAAAGAAACCCTCCCCGACTTCTCGAACACATTATTATTCTTCCTCTTCATAAACATCAACAGCGTGCGTATTATTTCTATGGCTTGGAGGAACTATCGAGTTATGGTGGGACTGATGTTATTGAGATAAATCAAGGGAGGATCGAGAATAGGATGATAAGTATTTGGATAACCTCTGGTGCGGAAAAGAGATGCTCGAGTATACGGTATGGCCGCGACGTGAGTTGCTTGCGGGGGATAGGTTTTGTTACGGATATCGAACACGGCTATGCGGTTTCTGGGAGCGAGGGAGACAAGGGACGGTGTGGAGAAAGCTCTTGAGGGCAGGAATGGGTTGTTAATACTGGCACACTCGAAATTATGAAGATTTGGATGGGGGGGGGGAACCGGAAGGGACGTTTAGAGAAAGGAACAGATGTCGGGGGAGGCGAGGAGGAGTTTGTGAGGATGATAAGGTTTGTGCGCTGAGGACCAGAGAATGCGCAATGCTACGGTATGTAAAGGATATACTCTCTTGCCACCCATTGCCTACACTAAGCCATCGATCCAGCATATGCAATTTTTTCAGCTCAAATGGCCCCTCTTCTCTACCCCACATCCGAGCAACATGTTCTTTCTGGGTTGATACCATCAAGCACATGATCGAAGAGTATAAAGATATGAAACAGGGCACTTCGCGCTCAAAACTAATGTACGACTACTGTAGCAGCAGAAGTAGTTGACAAGACAAGATAGTAATATTGCAGAATGTCTTAGACGAAGGTGGTGATTTTGAGGAGTCAATGGAGAAGTGCTATTTTCTGCTTTAGAAGGGAGTCTTAGGTTATCTAGATCCGCGAGTAGAGAATAGAAGAATCTTGCAAGAAGAGGTTTTATTTGGGCAGAGGTTCTAGCAGCAGTTATTCCACCTAGTAAGTCGCTATTCAATCCCAGTTTTCCCCGGAAGCACTACAATAGCAGCTTTCAACGCTTTGTATACGGGCTCAGTCCGGACATGCTTTTAGCTGCAGCTTAGGGAGCTTTGTCTCGGTCCACCCAGCGACGAAGCTGGCAATGCTACAATCGAGAGCAGCATTGGCCTCATTGACTAATAGGTAGGTTTCTCAACTTCCGTATAGATCTTTCGAGTTTGTGACACATTTCCGCTTCGATTTCCAGCCACGTCTCCTCATCAGACTCTCCATAACAGGCAAGACCGTGTCACCACTTTCAACATTGTGATACTTTTCCCAGGTCATGGAAGGTCCCAGTTGTCATAGGACCCAAGACCATTCAGCATATCCGGGCCGACTGGGTTGAATGATTGGAGTTCCAGAGCAAAAGTATGTAGCCTAGCACCGCAATTCTCCTCTCAAAAGCAGAAGATTACACACTACTACTTCCCTGTGTATGAATACGATTGAAATTTTTAACGGATTCTTGGGACATAGGATTCGAATGGTCCTTGGCGATGCCAGCAGGAGCTGCCGTTACATTGCCAGAGTTGGGAGAGCTAGAGGACAATGTTCCGGGACTCTCCTCTGGTTGGGGTCATTTGTCCGTGAACTCTCCTCAGGGGTTCAGAAGTGATAATTTGCTGAAGGGAATCTTGATGGAAACCTTTGATTCTATGCAGACGTTTCAGGTAGTAATTGGAAAGGCTCTGGGCGGGGGCCGGAGGCGATAATTTGCTGAAGGGGGCATTGGATGGATTTGAAAGTCTCAGACGTTTCAGGTAGTGAGTGGACAGACTCTGGGTTGCGAGCGAGCTTCATCCCCTTCGGACTGATATACCTGTGGACAAGGAAGGTGCAAGGATGAACGCCCTAGTCTTTACGCCCTCCTTGCGATGGTAGGAATTGGTGTAGCATTGGAGGCAGCTCATACCTCCGCCGCAGTTGCGTATTCGTGGATCCTGGCCTGACTCAAAAGAGCGAATAACCTGAAGATGAGGGACTTGCAAGCTAAGTCTGGGTGTTTTCGGTCTGTGTGCCTAGCGTATGACGCGATTTCGTGATGGCGTTCGTTGCCGTAGACGTCAAATTACTATTACATCTCTTACAAGATACTAAAAGTATTGGATTGCAGTACTATGGCCGAGTTAGTAATATGAATATTCCAAGTCTCTTGATCAAATTTAACCACCAAGGTAGCGTCGATGCTGGTCAAAGCCCTTGTCTTCGCCTCCTAAATCAACCTTCTCATCTGAGACAATTACCCTCGTTAAGTCCATGCTAATCTTTATTATCGCAGTTATTGGTAATCGATCTATGTTTTGTGATTAAAACTTCTAGTCGATCACGAACATTCTCCTTAAATTGAGGCTGGAGACCCACACGATCTCCTTAGCTCAGACCCCACCATTGCCTTCTTTGTTACTAGAGAAAGTGCAGAAGTTCCCTCTCCCTTCTCCGCGTCAACCCTCTCAACCTGACCGCTCAACTTGACCTTGGCTTTAAAAACGTCCGACAGTCTTCTTGGCCGACTTTGTTCTACTAGCTCTTTGATCCGCTTCCACCATTTTGATCTCGATTCCAGAACGGGAGCTGGAGCTGGCATTTCGGAGGGTGACGGAAGGGCTTACGCGCCACAAGGATCCACTGTATGAAAGGCGCTCCCTGGAGCTTAAATGCGCAGGGATATTGTGCATCGAGCAGTAATTTTAGTTAGATATGCGCGGGATGTAGGGAAAGGAGTGTGGTGGAAAATAGTTGGTTTCAAGAAGGGCCGTTCGCGAATAGGGGAGCGCGGCTTTATTATTCGAGTCAATACATTTTTACTAGGCGATGAGAAGCAATTTCTCGGCATCGGACTTCCTACTTAGTCATGTTTCGTGGTATTCATTCGTAAATCCTGCGTCGCCTACAGACAAAATACTGCTTCTCGAACTTCATTATCGAGATAGAAGTCTCGGCCCGTTGTATGCCTCAGAACCTGCAAAATATTCCGGTCCGTAGTCAATTGTTACTTCTGTCCCGGCCAATATATGACTTTTCGCTACGAGCATCATGCGCCAACCGCCGGACACATACTGACGGTCCCATTCCGCGTTTGGCGTGCGTGAATGATTGACGAATTTCGTCATTCCCCCTATACTCAGTCAGGGAAGCTATAAAATGTGTAAAAGATGGTCACTAACATTTATTATCTTGAAGGATATAGAAAATGCCCGAACTCGTTTTGAAGCGTAATCGATCTTTGTAGGTTGTCCCCATACTATCCGCAGTCTTGTGGACTCCCGCATGTTCGGCAATATAATCACCTTGGTCAAAGGTCTGAACATCAGCCAGAGAACTTTCTGTGTTATGAGATGACATACCTGTAAAGCCAAAAGACCTTTCCCAAGGATTGGTATTTCGGTGTCAAATACCAGCAACGGGGGAGGTTTCCAAATCGCACAATTGATACACCGATGCCATTCGACATGACGGGTCTGCGTTTCCCAGTCTTCAACGCCAGAGAGTCCTTTTCCAATGCTACTGTTGATGAAGTATCCTTTGTGCTGCTCTGCGGTGAAGTGACCAACTTCGTAGGATTTGGTATTCTCATTGAAACTACTACGGTAGAAAATCTCACCACGTTGTACCACGACGGGGTCCCAGTCTAGACCAAGTCCCAAATCTTGCATCGTTTGCCTCCAGTGAGATACTCTCCTATCTGCAAGTGCAGTGATGATTGTCCTGTTCAATCGTAACAACCGCCGAAGCTTGTCATTCCCTGGGATCATTTTGTTTTCGACTCGGAATCGGCTCATCATTGAGTACCTCGAAAGGGAAGGGGGCCCTATAATGGCGAACATCAGGGCAGCTGTGCCGGCACAATCTTCCAGGATGCAGAGATTCCTTCCATCGGCCCTACCCGAGTTAGTAAATCATGCAGCGCTGTATATGGTGAAATCCTTACCACAGTTTTAACGCACATCTTCTCGTCTCGTGCAATCTTGCAATCATCTCCAGATCTTCACATTGCTCTCCCTTCTGACCCTTTCTCATAGCTTGTTGTGCCTTGACTTTGTCTGTTTTTCCGTATTGAATTTGCAGAATCTTGTCAAGGGTTGTGGTGACATGCGTTTTGTTGACGTCCCACTGGTCAAATTTGCTTTTTGACCTCGGTTTCCTTTTGGAGTCAATTTCGAGTCCCTTCAACATTCCTAGAAACCATTTTGCAAACTTCATCTTGAAAGCCGCCCTTTCTAACTTCGCATGGACGTCTTTGGCTGAGAACGCATTGTCTCTCTGGACGAAGTCAACCAAAATATTCTTGGCTTCTCCAAGTTCGGCTGTCTCATAGGTAGTATTCGTAGAAGCCTTGAGAAAAGGATTGCTTAAAAGTCGACTGTCATTAGCAGCTGCAGGGTTTGGTTTGGGAACTTGGGCGAAACAAGCGGATTCTAGAATAGTTGCCAGGAATCTATCTGCATCATGTTCATCGCATTCCAGATCGTGTTTCCAATACACAATATTGGCTTTCGGGTCTCCGGCGTTCGAGATTCTGGGCTGCGGCACATTTTCCGGTAATACGGGCGCCAAAGCCTGTCGAGGAATCAGGGAGGGAGAGGCACGAGGAGCTTCAACTTTGCTCTGAACCCTAGATCTCACGAGCTGCGGGGTAGCGGAGGCTCCACTCGTGTAGGATCTTGTGGCCGGCTGGGAATTGGATATTGGTCGAGTCCGATTGAACCCGACGAAGCCTTGTGCTTTTCGCTTTTTGGAACGAGATTGAGGGGTGGAGACTTTGGGTACTACGTAGGCGCACTGTTTCAAAGATCAACAAAGATTCTTTCCCGGCTCCAATATGGGCAACTTGCTAGAGTGGTTTCCTCACGGTCTCTTCCCTCCTCTTCCACTACCATGACGATGCGGATCCTACTTCCTGGTGGGAACACCAGAGGCGGCGGGCTGTCGATATCATCGGGGGAAAAATCGTAACATTGCTCGAGGTAGCGCAATATCGTAATGGGAAGATTTGACTCCATTGGAAGTCGCGACTGTTGTAAACACTCGTGGACGTGTTGTGAGCGGGTGTGCGGCACCTGAGAAAGAGAACTTCTGAGGATTGGATTGTTGCTTTGTTGATGGAGTCTTTGGATGGGTCCTGCAGGTGGAATTGTAGATCATACCAAGTTTAAAGTACAGCGCGACACGAGAAAATTTCTGCCACAACAAAAGGAAGAGTCCGGTGAAGCGCGGGTACATCACTGGCCTCAAATGGAGGCACGACAAAAGTGAATATAATACCGTGAGTTCAAACTGGAGGTCGAGTAGCCGCACGAAAGCAGCCGCAGAAAGTGATGAGATGAGATGAGACAAGACGAGTTGAAAAATATTACCGTACAGTCGTTCGTCCGTGCTTTTGGAGCGCTTAAATTTGGGCCCGGGGCTGCGGCTGCGGCTGCGGCTGCCTTTCCCCACGTAATGTAGCGAGTATTTCTACGACGGAATTTGATTCCCATTTATCCTAGAAGTCGGAAATTTGTTCATCTGTGCAAAGGATCCGCCACTTTATCCATTTTCATCCAATTTTTCGGAATGCTGTGAACATAAACCCCATGTTTCGCGCCGGTGCGCACTACAGTACAGTACCTAGCATGTGCTGGGTGCCTGAGGCAGCCACCCCTATTTAGACAGCTCCTTCCGTAGTTTCTTTTAATCCATCCACACCTTCACCTACTACAGCGCAACAGGCTGTCCCATAATCCGAATTCAAGATATGGCCACCTACAACTTTGCGACAAGCAGCTCGCAGTCTCATTCCTCAAGCTGCGCCACTATAATTTACGACAAGAATAGTTCTACGCTGCAAGTTCTACTTGCTGCGTAAATACCGCTTACGTTTTCGAATCCGTCGTTAAAATTGCATCATTCTACCAGTGAAGATGGGAGGCAGAAACCACGAGTACGAAGGTTCCCGCATAAAGTTCCGCCGGCTTAGTGAAGGGAGAACCTGTAGGAGCCTGTAGGCCCCTCAATGTTCAATTCCCCTGTAGACCCACTATATTTATAGGGGTTGCTGTGCCGCAAGCCACCTGAAGGGTATTGCTGTCAGCGTAGCAATAGGGACTAAATAGGGAAGTGGAGACCTCCACCCTCCTACTCACGAAGTATACGCTGAAATTACAGCGGGGTCGTCGTACAAGCTCTTATAAGTTCTTTACCCACTAAAGTAGACTCGTCCACTAATCCAGCGGAACTTTATGCGGGAACCTTCGTACGATACAAAATGAGCATAACCGTTTCAGCAGTATGAAAATCTGTCCTCTATTCAACCTCAGCGGTACTACCCTCATTCCTCCCTTTTAGAGCTTTCTTCCTTCTCTCCTTCAGTCCTAAAAGACGCGTTCGATATCCGCAACAGGACTCGATCAGCTTCAAGATCGCTTTCTAGTATCCAATTCGAGTCGCGGGAATTTCTCGTATATTGCTGATTCCGTTGCGACTTATCAGACTCGCGAATGTTATTCAGGAAAAATCATGCAAAAAATTCCCCCCGGTACTAGTACGAAGATTAATTCTCGAGAGACTCTTTCCACTGATATCTTCCTCCTCATACCGCGGGCTTCATCAGATCGGAGTTTGCCGTGTCCTTTCTCTCCTTCTATATTGGACTTTGAATTCACGGGAATGTGTAGCCGTTCCTGTTGCCGCTCACTGTCCATCTGTAGCCATGAATCCTCAGTACAAGGACGGGATCGAATCTCTTATCTGTCGCTAGTTATTATCCCTCCGCGACCATGAATTCTCACTACACAGAGGGGATCGAATCTCTCAATGATGTGGTCAGTGACACAGATGATCTGCTAGTTGACGCTGGCGCCAACGACAAGAACGAGGACGAGGACGCGAAAGACGATATATGGCCGTGGAAGTTGGAGAGTCTAGGCCAATACACATACCATCTCGTGCTTAATCAGCCAAGCCAACAATTGCGGCAACCGATGTTGATGTCCATGCGATAATTACCAACGCAAATGACGAGGTAGAACCTCAACTGCGCGCAAATAACTTTGAGGGCATATTAAACCGAGTTCTTTTTCTACTCGAAGAAAATCCACCTGTTTCGGAGACGAAGTATCACACATAATTGACAGGAGAGATGGAGATATTCAATCACTCGCAACAGTTCTTAGTAGCGACGAAGCTGACTCTCGAAGGTGATGCACGGAAGTTTGAGGAGAAGAAAAGGGTCGTAGTATCTTGTCGGAAGGCACGGGCATGACCGTGGAGGAGGAATGGTCAAAAGCCCCAAGGTCATATGAAAAGTGCAGAGAATGGATTCGGATGTCTTCCAAAGTACTGCTGGGTTGCAAGACCAAATTTTGAAGAAGTTTATCCGGTACACGCACAGCACGGATAAAAATACTGTCTGTTCGCGAGTAATTTCTGGATCGTTCAGTATTTCCAGGGTAATATCGAATGCATGGAGTTTGCTAGGCGTTTGAGCATCAGTCCAAAGAAAATTCCACTAGGTTTCTGTAGGATGTGAGGCTTAAACGGGGTTTCAGAGCAGATACAAATAATATGTCTCAAAGGCGCCACAGAACATCTGTTGTGAAGAGTCATTGCACACCAATTTCGAGTTTCCTCACTATTTCTCATCTTCCAGTTTATGAGACTGGACCTGTGCATAAGAGCTTGAGAGCTAGATACAGTAACTCGCGATGTCCAATCTCCCATCCATTTCAAATCCGTAAAATAATTCATGTGGATCTTCACATACATGAAACAAAAACTGGTCCAAAGATCATGACAATTGCAGTAACATATTTCCATCCTCAACTTGAAGCCGCGAACTACCCATTATCGATTCTGGCAAACCATGGTGATCCCAAGGCTCGCCACCACGACATCTACTGCGATGCTCCTCTACGCAACTCCAACAACGGGGTCCGAACTTATATCAAGGGTGACGGCTACGAGTGCGCCGTGTGCCACGACACCACACCGACTTCTGTGCCAGCTGTGAAGCTAGCCCATCTAAACTTACCCTCTCATCGAGTTCAAGACCCCAGTCATCCACCTTTAGCCGCGCAGCTTTTCGGACATCATCACATCATGTACTCCAGACCTTGAGGTGGGACTCTGCAGTAATTGCAAGTTTGCACTTCTCGTTACATCTATATGCTCAATTATTAAATTCATCAAATACCAAATAGATCAGTGGTCGAACAGGATTTATTATGTCGATCACACCGGCTGGAAGAAGGTTTGTTCATGCATCATCATGATGCCGTTCCATGGCGAAGTTTGTTTATATTGCTAAGCGAGCCCCTGGAGTGCGGGGTAAATGCGGGGTAATTTTCCTGTGAGAGGTACCATTCTAGCTTGATGTCTGTTTTCGCGTCTCATAAGTCGTCGATCAGGCAACTATTAGGAAAATTCAAGGAAGTCATGAGCACAGTATCATATCGGCAAATCAAGACCCACAATTTGACGTGTAGTTCCATTCAGTAGGTACCCAGCAAAGTACCCACCATCCGACCACATGCCAGACTTTTTGATCTTTCTCCGTCAATTATTCGTAGAACGAGCCATAGCACCAAATGAAACTGGTCCACACAATAGTTCCTGGCCCTTCACCCCCGCTCAGCCATTGATACATCGTCGCCAACATATCAACATACCGCAGAGCCCAGAACACCCACCACATGCGAAAGAACGTTAAGAATCTTCACGTCGTTCACCACATTGTGGGATATTTCATCACCCTCATTATCATTTGGAGGCTCAAACACTTCTCGAGCCTGGGCTGTGCTTGGTGGTAACGAGTGTAGTAAAGAGACGTGATACAGCATATCGGCTGTGGCAGAGTATTGGCCTTGTGTTACGGGGGTTTGGAGGTATTCCAATAACGTGCTAAAACGCCTCCGAGTAGACGTTGCTGCGGACGATGTTGCTGCTCGTAGCGGGGAGGGACTTGCGCAGCTGTTTGTTTCGGCGTCGCGGTACAAAGCGGGCGGTGGGGACAGCGATATTATGCGCGAGCCCGTTTCGCGTGACGAGAGAACTTGGGAGGTGGGAGAGGAAGGGGAAAGTCCCTCGGGAGGTTAGGAAGTTTTTTATGCCGAGATAGGCATCGCTTACGGCCATCAAGGTGATGGAAGCAGACTCGTTATTTGGAGATAGTGTCCCAGAGATAGCAGAGACGCTCTCTGGGTTGCTGAACAACATCTCGCTCTGTGGGTCGCGGGTAAAAGGGCTCATCGTTGTCGGGGGTGGAGATATGTTGGGGCATACACCTCTCTGCTCGTAGTACTCGAAACACCACCCTTGTTTAAGAAGAAAGTTTCGCTGAAGTTGTCTGATGTATTGGATGGAAAGTCTCTTCTTCTTCTCTCAGTGGGAGGACTGGGTTCCTGAGAGGTGCGTTGGAAGAAGTGTTATACGGGCAGTGGAAGTGGTAGTGTAAGAACTAAGTGAAGCATGAACGATTTTCTGGCAACAGGAGGCAGATTGCGTATTAAGGGAAACATACCAGACACAGCATCCGGCTGGACGATAACCTTCCCAAAGTAGTCGCTTGTGACTGGGAGAGAACTTCTGAGCTCCTCATAAGTATTATCAAGACCCACCAGACCCTGCACCGGAAGCAGCTCAGCTCATTGTAGATGTAGTTCATGAATCTCTGAAGACTCAAGGCTTGACATTGGGTCTGAAGTCAAATTTCTCTCCATATCCCATGGCATTTTATATACCTTCGCTATGGGGGTGTCTTCTTTGCCAGCGAAGTTCTGCGCGGGTGTTTCTCCATGCTCTATCACCGCGCCACTCCACAGAAGGCGGAAGCCAAATCTTCACATCCGAGTCCAAAATCTCGACCCGTACAATAGCTCATGGTTGGATGTCGCCGAGACCGGTAACCTCCTCCATGTCCTCATAATCATTGTCGTATATATTGTTTTGACGCCGTCATGAAAGTAAGTTGGTTGTTTTTAGGCTCTTCGGCGGGACTTTTGCCGTCTATATCTTCCTAATCTTCAAATGATCGCACAGCTTCTTGAAGGCTGCGGTCAGAGTTGAGCTTCGGGTCCAGTCTTTTGGGATCCTTTCGGAGGTGCCTTGGTAGCTTTCCTCTTCCTCTCTAAATAATCGCATAGCTTCTCGAAGGCCGAGATCGCGGTCGAGCTTTGCTGTGATGGCTTGAGCCCAGTCTTTTGGGATCCGCACGGAGGCATCTTGGCGGCTTGCCTGACGAGATATCATTCAGCGTCACTTAACTGAATCTTTGGGTGTTCAAACGTACTCCTGAACGGGGCATGATTATCTAATGACTACTGCTGCAATCAAGCGAACTATTACTTTTGGATGGGTAAAATACTTGAATGTTCCAGGAAGCGTGAGGTATTCTCCGCTGCAATCAAAAGATAGATCGAAAACCTGAATGGCGCTCAAGTTAATTGGCTCCTCAGAAATTGACCGAGCCAGAGATTGTTCTTTTGTTCTCGAATAATAATGGGCTAGAATATCTTCTCTCGCAGTTGCCTTTCTCAAAGAGTGACGCCTTCCTCCATACCAAAATACCGCGGACCCGAATCAACAAACTCCGCCATCAATGTCTTACTCTATGTAGAACACTTCAAGAAGGCTGAAGCCGTTTCTGAGGGAGAGCGGGATGGGGATGATCAAAAAGCCAAGTCCCAAAGTTACTGGTCGTTCCGAGTCACGCTCAGACTCGGGACATATTTGAGCTTCTAGGTGATGGCGGGATAATGAAATGTCCTACGACATCTTGAACATTTGGAAAGCTTCTTCCAGACCCAAAACGAAGAAGCTGGCGGCAAAAAAATGGAAGCTGAAAAGAGAGAACCTAATCCCTCTGCTGTGGAAGTTATGCCGCCTCCCACGGCTATGACTCTCTGCAACTCGTGAGATACCTCACCCGAACCCCCTCGGCTTGAAACTCCGCCCGCGCCTCGAGAATTACTTCTTTTCTATAATTGAGGGAAAACTCCGGGGACAAGGGCGGAGCTACAAAGATCCCATGCCGTGACCGAACAAGTGTCGGACGCTGGAGTCGATGTCTCAGTCAAGATGGAGAACCAACAGCCTATTTCTCCTGGTAAATCATCCCATACATACTTTCTAGATAGTTATTGATGCTAATATGAATCTAGACCCGATCTCAAATCCACTCCTAATATCACGCAGAGGGCCGGGCGTGAAAATGATGACAAGGACTACATTCCACCGAATATCAGGCCCGATCCTAACGATGCATCCACAACAAATCTCTTAATATATCGGTCCTCACCCTCACCTCAACCAAACTTCCAACGCTTTCCTTTAACACGACAACTTGACCTTTTTACGAGTTTTGCGTTTTGACAAATTCATCGTCATCGCTATCTTTCCCTAGTCACTTTCCTTTCCCTCAGACGCGCCTAGGTCGTTCACGCTCGCCACCTTCCGCGCTTCCAAGATCCGGAGAGGTTAAAAGGATGTCAAGGACTACATTCCACCAAAATTTAGGCGCGATCCGCATTCCTTAAGTGAAGCGACCGTGGCCTCATTTGGAGCTAGTAATAGGAGGACTGCTCACGAGCGGGAGTAAACGCGAGACAAGCAGATGAATACAACCATCAGAGACAGTGCAACCGAACGGCAAAGTTGGACGAGGGCGAGCACGCCCGTGAACAAACACCTGGTATGGGAACTCGCGTCAGTCTTGTCACCGCCCTCGCTGGAAACTGACATTCCTCTCTTGCGAGCCCCCCCCCCCAAATCCGCATTTTTCATTCATCAAACTCCCTCTTCTTAACACATCACTTCAAGATCATCGACTTTTTAACCCTTCTACTCCGCCGGTTCGATAATCGCAGAATTTGACCGCGAGATCATCGCGCCAGCTTCCCCTCCATCATTGTGGAAGTAAGACCGCCACTCCTCATCTCCAGACTCTATTCACTGACCAGGAGACCCAAAGTATTCCTCTGGCTCATTTCTAACGTCTCTCGTCGCTCCTTTCACCATGTCGCTTCGATTACCAAATTCCCCACGAAGCCCCCTCCTTGGCCAGTTCACGGAGAAGGAATTGATTGAGGCAACTCGAGAACTAGCTGATCCAGTCAAGGCAACAGCCCTGGATCAAATGATGCGATGCATGGAGGAACTAGTCGACAATATGGATCAACTTACGCCCGAAATGGGATTGATACCTAAATTTGGAACTGCGTACATAGGTGAGGGAGGACAAGAATTGATGGTACGTCTCCCATAGCTCGGAACCAGAGTTTAAGGCTAATCAGAGAATAGACCAAGCTTCTGGAGTTTCTCTCAAGAGGTGGAAAAGCATACGGAAGTTTGCTACCTCGTTTCCGTCCAATTAGAGCAGATAGTAAGATTTCCGACGCTTTCAATTACATTTGCTGATTTATTCTCTCTAGCAAATTATCCCTTGCGGCTACTTTTTGCGGCCAGACACGAATTTGAATATATGTTCGGCATTATCGATAATGGTATAGTACATCAATTGCATCCGTGCCTGGATCAAGATAACAGGAGTGATATACATTCTGTCTGGGTTGGTATACCGGAGGACGAACACATATATTGGTGTTGTCTCGTTGTCTTTGATACAAGTATCACGCTATAATTTGCGTAAGTTTGTCTTATTTCAAACGATCGACGATCGACTTGATCCGGCTTTTTACGGTTTTTCATGATATCATATCGTCTATTGCGTAATAGGCAGTTTTGAAGGAATAGATGCAATGGAGAGGCACCTGGGAAGCTCTTTTGGCAGCGTAACTATTCGCATAACAGGCTTGCTTGAATAGCTGGAGACCTTTTCCGGGATATCGCTAGACGCTATCATTTATTTCATAGGACTTTATCCTCCAAATGCAATCTCCCATTTGCACCAAGAGTACCCCCCTTTTGCATTCTCAATCGCTGCCCACTTGAGTGGTTCAGTCCTTGGGTATTTCCTGTTCGTGGCATCAAATGAAATCTGTGGCTGGAATCCTCAACTATATACCACCACGAATTGCATCGGTATCAGTACCCAACTCTTCTCAGAAACCATACGGTTAGTACAGAAGTCATTGTAGAACAAAACACCCCTCGTCAATCAAATTATCACTTTTAATCGAGCCTCAACCAGAACTAGCTTAGTAGAATTAAGACACTCGGCAACAACTCAGAGCCCTCCACCCTGACTGACTGGTGGTCACCCAGGGAACCTTGTAAAACTTTTCCGCAAGCTGAAAACCGCAAAAGCTCGAAAATCAATTATTCAAAATGGCCGTCTGGGAATAACAATGTATTCGAAGAAGTATTTCCATCCACAACAATAACAGAAATCTAGTAGTTCTATCCCTTGACCATCGGGAGTTGGACTTTGTCAAATTCAAATATGTCCTCACTTTTCAGCAGTGGGCGTTTCAATCAGACAGCTGATTTGCTGCAAAAGTCCCAAAGTCGTAAGAATGACAAAACTTTATTGAGGCGCAGGAGGCATTATCAGCGGAGCAGGTCTGATTCTGCTAAAGTACATCAAATTGGTAAATATGTTTGGGTTCTCTTGGAAGATTCAGAGCCTACCCTTCACGGGCGTTATTCAATGCCATGAATGCTGGTAAATAAGGCCTCACGGCTGGGTTTGAGGGGAGAGGTTTTAATTTTCTTTCCTTGGTGCTGACTTTATATCCTTGAGGATATCTGAAAGCCGTGGAGATCGGCGTAGAGCTTTCATTCTTTCGGAAAAAGTGGGAGATTAGCAGGGCTGCAGGCAGGGGTTCCTTGCTTCGCATCGCAAACAGACCGAGAAACCGAGAATCGTAGCCAGAATCTCGGAACGGTCGAAATCGGGACGCAGACCTACTGTTGTTGGTAATCCACTAGGTAGCATTTGTCTGAAAGGAAGGAAAAAATATTGCTATTACTGGAGCCAGAGGAGCATAATACCGTACAGGCCATGGAATGTCTCGCTTATTGTAATTGATAATTGCTCGCGCCTCTTCGCCTCGAAAACGTAATCTGCCATTCCAGGTGAAAATTCCTCCTTTTAAACTACAACCCCAGCCCTGGAATATCAACCCCTAATACCGCACTTAGTCATTCCTCACCAAATGTCTACCGACTTCAGTTGGGAAGAGCGTTCTCAACTTCATCAATACCTAGATGCCCCACAGAATTTTGGGAATAATTCGCTACATAACGAATACCAAATTGCATCATGAAATTATCTAGCTCGAATATCAGCCTACAGTCCAGTATATATTATCCCAGCATGGTGTAACCTACCATATGTAGTTGCAGGTTTATTCCTTGCAAATCCGCAAATGATTTCGGAAACACCTGATGCAAGATCAAGTCTGGGAAATGCTGCCTTGACCTGGTAGTAATCGTCCCAAGTTATTAAGCCCGACGGGTCGCTTTCAGGACCGTGAAAATCGGTGTTTATGCCAGCTGCCGTCAGGAATACCAGGGGCTGCTTATACGCGAAAATCGAGGGTGTTGTGTGTAGTGCAATGGCATCCCAAACAAGCCATTTTCGGTTGTCATCCCAGTCATGGCTGTGAATACTCCCGTTGTGCACGGAGGACTCAATGAAGTTCCAAGCGGCAATAGCACCGTCAACTTCGAAGCGCTTGTCAGGTGACACGAGTTCACCGGTGTTATCCCAGCCTAAATCGTGGAGAAGAGCGGCGACAGCGTGGACTTCTGGGTCTATAGCCACGCGGTCTTTTGATCTGCTGATGATTATTGCTCCGAAGAGCCAAGAGCGCATGACGTGGTTGTAGGTCATGTCGTCGGCGTGAGCGCGGGCATAAGCTTGTGCGGCCCGTACAACAGGCGTGTCTGGAATAGTTACGCCTGCAATAACCCGAGTCGGACTATGATCTCGACCTAGTGACTGAATAGGTCCAGGGCTAGCGTGCGAATATGAAGACTGTAGAAGAACAACGAGCGTTCCCGCCCACAAGTGGTTTAGAAAATGCATTATGAGGCAAGACAATAGATGATGGAAGCGATACATGAGACTTCGGACGGACAACACTGTCAATTTATAGAGAGTAGAGAGGACAATGACACATATTCGCTTAGAAATCTCAAGGGTGTAAGACAAAGTTGCGGATAGAAAGTTCACCCGTCTATATCCGGAAAAGAGAACACTAGCTGTACAACCAGTGCCTTTGCTCTGGAAATGCGGATATCAAGAACATAATGCTTTGGTAATATGCTTTATGCTTAGACATAGAAAAAATGGGTACTGTTGCTTATAAACCTTTCTGATTTGTAACTTAGAGATCTCATACAAAAGGATTGTATTCAAATCCCATGTGATGCAACGATTAATCCAAGAAAATAGTAGGTCGCGGCGCGGGCATCTAGTATCCGCCGGCTCCAGGTGCGTTTGTTGATTGTCCCTCGGCCTCTTCGCTTCCATATATTGCGTACGCCATCACCATATCGCATGGGATGTCAAGGAAATCTCCAAGTAAAGTACATAAGGAGCTCAACCTGATCTCGAATGAGCTATTAATCACTTTCTTCAATTCCTTCCAATTGACTTGCCACAACCTCTCGAGACCTCTAAGACATCATCATTATATCTTCCTCAAGGAGACTTTTCCAACGTTTGGAAGTTGCTAACATCGAATTGAAAAACCGTATCATCATGGCACCCCTTCCTAGATTCCGCGCAGACGATAAACCACGTCCCTCTCTCAATCGTTACAGAGTACTACAGCCAGCGTGCCTCCGTCCCGGGCACCCTCCCTATCACCGAAGCAACCTTTATTGCTCCCAAATCAGGCGGCTACGGGCAATGTCCCTGGCGTTTATATCTCTGAACAGATCGAAGCTTGGAAGAACGTCACATCTACAGTACATAAGAAGGGCTGCTTTATTTACGTGCAATTGTGGGCTCTCGGCCGAGCTGCTGATCGTGCTCAGCTAAGAAGGAGACGGGAAGGGAACTCATGGGCGCAAGTGACATTGCGATAGGAGGCGGTGAGAAACCAACGCCTACGACCGAGGAGGAAATTCAAGAATTCATTGGACTGTATACGCAAGCTGCGAAGAACGCTGTGGAGGCTGGCTTTGATGGTGTAGAGATTCATATTGCAAATGGCTACCTGGTCAATCAATTCCTGCAGGACGTGTCGAACAAATGTACAAATGCTTGGGGAGGAAGCGTTGAGAAGAGAGCGCGATTTGGAGTTGAGGTTACGAAGGCAGTGGTTGCTGCGGTTGGCGCTGAGAGGACGGTCTTCCGGTTATCCCCCTACTCTACTTACCAGGGCATGGGGATGGCGGATCCACAACCGCAGTTTAGCTACTTTGCCGAGGAGCCCACGAAATTCAAGCTTTCATACCACCACGTTGTCGAACCGAGAGTATCAGGAAGTGCAGACGTAGAGACTACTGGTAAGGTTGATTTCTTACGGGAAGTCTGGGGAAAGACAAGCCCTGTTTTCATCACTGGAGGCTTTGGGACAGACTCCGCATACAGGGCGGTGGATGAGGGATACAAAGACAAAGATATCGCTATCGTGTGTGGAAGGTACTTCATCGCGAACCCAGACCTCGTTTTCGGAGTTAAGGAGAAGATTCAGTTTACGCCTTATGATTACAATACGTTCTATAATCATGGCCAGTTGATGGGTACAAGACTTGGGCTTTTAGCAAGGAGTTTGAAGCGCAGGCATAGTAGCGTTAGGTAATATTTACCAAGATTATGCTAGTCAGACTCAAATACCATTATCTTTATGTTCTACAGCCGTTGCTACTATGTAGCAGAGTAGAGGGAAAGGAATTTGAACTTCAGAGCCCCCTGCCCCCGTCCAAATGAAGTTATTTGCCTAACGCAAAGGCACTTTTTTGTGAAATATGCAGATGGAAATACGTCATTTGATAGGGTGAATCATCAAGACTTGATGGTAAGATAAACAGCATCCGTTCGATGATTATATCGCATGAGTACGGTGAAGCTCGCTCTATCACTAGTGAAAGAGTAGCGAAGTTTCTAGCTATCCTGTCTAGGAGTATCCACCGAGAGACTAGGCATGGTACTTGAAGACATGCGTAGAGATTTGCTTCCCGCTCGCGTCGTATCTTTTCGGGAATACATTGAACAATCCATCACTGTCTCGAGGCTCATAGTCGAGACCCAAAGCACCCTCTACGAGTACATCCAAGCCGTAGTTCTCTTTCAGCCAATGAGAAAACATGTCCATCCCTGCAACGGCACCACTCGCGGTCCAAATATTTCCATCGACGACCCACTTCTTATCCCTCGTCCATTTCACCTTTGGGTATTTGTCCTTCACCCACATATATTCAACATTGTTGACTGTGGCTTTTTTGCCATCGAGAACACCAGTAGAAGCAGCGACAGATGCGCCGGTGCAGTTGGTAAACAGCAATTTCCCGGCGGCGACATGACGACGAGTGAAGTCAGCAAGCTTAGGGTGAAGTTCGAAGTCTGCTGGGTCGGGCCCGGGAATCAAGAGGCAGTCTAGCTCGGGGCAATCGTCGACGGTATCCGTGGGTACGATGGTGATAGAGCTACTGAGGAGCTTTACAGGGTCTCGCGTGACGCCAATATGGTGAAAAACAAATTGCGGTGCGCGGGCAATCGTGCTCTCGTCAATGGGACCGTAAAACTTGATTGTTTCCAGAAGGCCTTTACTAGCGGAATTGAGGAGATCGGTGGGCCCGATCATGTCAATGGCTTGGTAGTTGAAAACGAGGCAGCCGAAATAGATGGGTGCCATTTTATTTGCTATGCTGTGCAAAAGTCGTTTGACTTGAAGGTGCAGTTGAGTATGAATGTTTATAAGTAATGATGAGGGGAGTTGTGCAGTTGATGGAAGTAAAGAGTAACCTTTTAAATATATAACGATTGTGCTATGGATCACCTTCGTCTTTCAATTGTCAGCGTCACGGAGCTGATCAGTAAGCGGTACAGAGGAAACTAGAAGATGCTCTATTCCGATACTTAGAGATGTTGTATATCCGGTTTAAGCAACCTTTTCTATATCCGATATGAGAGATGTTTTGCTGTATAGCCGTATTCGGAGTAACAGCGCTGACACACTGGTCACATTAACCGTGAGGAGTGATGCAAAACCGATGCTGACTGCATGACCAACACCGACATCGCTCTGAACTGGACATTCAAAAGCCTCTTATTTAACGATAAATATACCAAGAATCACCGGCGGGGAACGAGAGGGCTTTATTCTAAGATGATTATGGATACGGCATGCAGAAATCGATGGCAAAGCACGTGAGACGCTGGCCCTGGACTTCTACGATGGTCAGTTCCTGCGTGAGAATACGAACGGCGTCCAGAGCCCCAAATTTCCAGCGTTTGACGACCTCTCAATGATTTGCTGGGTTTCTCAGGCCGCCCAATGAACTTGAAAGTGAAGATCGATCGAAAGTGTTTCCCGAAATTCTTATTATGTAAGTGTGGAAAGCTAGATTTGGTGGATGTGCGCAAAAACAATCACGATCATGATAACGAGCAGTGATATTTCCCCTTCTATTGCGCCGATAGCACTATGGAAACCAATTCTAATCTATACTGGTATGCCCTACGACGTGGCCTCCTCCTCGAATGTCCAGAAGCAATCATCGGAATAGCCTTGAGCATACCGCTCCACGTCAATGAGAGAATTCCATGCAACTAACTTTTCCTTGAACAGCTTTTCTCTGTCAGTAGCCATAGATTCCGAGGTGGCCACGCTATATAACTTGGAAAGCGTACGCTGGCACTCAATGCGCAGTACCTCGCGGAGAACCTCCAGCAACTCCTTCCGCCATGAGGCATTGTGCCCTCCACAGAGGCGCGCCATAGCATACTCGAAGTAGGCAGGGGCGATATTAGCCAGCTCCCAGTCGATAAGACCTGTAATCTGCAATGTAGAAGTTTCGACGAGGATATTCCGATTCGACAGATCCCCGTGCGTGAGAACGGGAGGCGCCACAAGTGTTGCTCCGCTTATGACTAGATCTTGCTGAAGATGTTCAAGCTCGCGTACACGGTCGTCGTTTATGCCACTATCCTTCGCAGAACTGTAGAGGGCGCGCGCACGCGACGTGTTCCATTCCGAGGGAGTGCGGCAGAACGTATGTGCGTCAGGTGGGCCAGTATCGGATGGCGTGATGTATGGTCGTTGTCCTGGGCGGCCGTAGTAGTCCAACTCTTCACGCGGCGCCCGCATGTGTACAAGCAGCTCGGCGAGGTTCATCTTTACCGTAGCGCGATCTGCAGGGCTGAGCGTAGGCCAAAGCTCGACGAGAGACGTGCCGGGCTGGCGTGTGAGGAGGAGGCCTTGCTGAGCTGGCGGGTCAGCCACTTGGACCATGCCGGTAAGACTGGGGACAACAGTGCCGAGTATGTCGTGTGCGAGCTGGGTCATCACTGCTTCTCCCTCCTGCGTGCCTAGCTTGAGAATGGTGGAAGGTGAATAGATGTAGAAATGACGCCCAACGCTGAGAATCGTAGGTCCCGTGAGCCGGGGCATTTCTGAGAGAGTTGACCAGGTCATGATTTGAAGAGCTGGCTTTTGATCCGCTCCACTATCGTGGTCCTTCAGAGTGCCAGGGAGGCCGGTGGTGGTCGTCCTGGGCGACATCGCTTTGATATCCGGAGAAAAGATAGAAAGTCCCTCGGATTGTTGCGATAATACCTCCATAGCCGTAGCACACTCAGTGATGAAAGCTCGTGAGCTCAGCACCAGTCACGATATTTCCAGGCTGTGAGCGGTCAACTTGAACCAAGAAGACAGGGTACTTCTGTGTCGCGTTTCTCGATAGCTCCCGCGCTGCCTTTTCCCGTAAGCTCCGGAGCACCGCAGAACGCAAAGCCTGTTCCACAGCGTGAGCAGCGTTTTCGTCGGGACTGGACTTCTCGTGCTTGCTTAGGATCTGTGTCGCACGAGCGCTAACGTCGTCTAAGAACTGGGCGGGGTTCTCGCCGTCGCCAACGTGCAAGAGAAGTGTATCTAGCCGCTCGCGAGATCGCTCTGTTGCCGCGCCGTAGGAGAAAGTCGTGGCAGTTGGTTGCAGATAACTGATGTGCTCCAGCACGCCGTTCTCGGGCACAATGTGCAGAACGTGGGCTGTGGTAGAAGGTTGACCTATGATGAGGACGATAGACGGTGGTTTGTCTGGCGAAATCCCGCAAGAAAGTTGGATAGACGAGAGAGCATATCGTAATTATTGGGAAAGTAACATGTAGGAGGGTCAAAGTTGAGTTGGCTGGGAATTTATTGGAAGGTCAAGAGGTCAAAAGAATGCGGCCGGGAAGCCAATTGACCTGGAGCTGGGTGACTAAGCCTTGTACCACCTCAAAAGTCGGGAGATTGATACCGGTATGTGAATGAACCATTCCCTTTATTATTCGACTACATCAATCACGATGCCTGAAGATACCATTTTCAAATCTATTCTCCTGACCAGGGGTCTTTGAGCTAAATAAGGACCCAACTCCTCTATTCTAATCGGCAATTAATCGGCATCTAATCGACACTGAACTATGGCTTCTGAATCCCACAACAAGCCTATCAGTGTAACCACTTAATCCCACTCGACTCTTGTATGCGAATCTCGTAACCTTCTATCCGACTAAATCATACCGGATGATCTAGTATTATATAGCCCTACGCCGACAGCCTCATTAAACAAAGCTGGACGTCATCTGGTCGTGAAACAGACACATATCCGCAGGTATCCTGCAATATGGTACCGAACTACCGGCTTGTCAGGAAGTAGTTCAGGTAAGAAGATTTGAAAGGTTTAACAGAACGAGTCTTGTTAAACACTGCCTGCCACTTGATCCTCTGTTGTTCGATATAGCTTCTCTTGTCCGCGAATCGAATCACGACGTCGAATGTAGTCCCGAAGCTCTCCCAGACCTCTTCGATGCTTTGGCCAGATCATGAAAAGATTCCTCGAGTTATCTTTATACTCGATTAATATTTGTATCGGTACCTCGTAGTATGAGTCAATCTTCAAGTATGAATACTTTGGTAACATCGGAATAAATAGTGCAACGTCTCCACGATACCATTGAAGGGAGTTTCGAAATAGAAATTGAATTGGATAGTCTTTTTTTGCTATTGGCGAGATAGGGACGTAGTCGCCGTTATTCGTTAACGTCGAGGTAATCTAAGGGCATTAGCAGATGCCTATTAACTTCAAGCGCCTACCATCATGACTTTTACATGATCTAGCGTTCCTGGCACAACGTCCAGGACGAGGACCATGTGGCTGCGCACGATATCTGCGATATCGAGAGTAAGCAAGCCCAAGCATTCTGACTTACTCTTAAATTTGTAAACCCTGCCTTGGACATCTCTTAGCCGTACCATTTTGTTACAGTCGTCGTTTGATGAGATCGCAAGTCTGATGATGACGCGAAAAGAACAAAGTCGATGACGGGGATCCCCACTAGCCCTGGCGACCGTCCGACAACTCAGCATGGTGAAAGAGCGAGCAAACCCACCTTCGCCTGCCCACCCTTCTCAAGTCTCTAGCCTCAACTTCCTCGAGTGTGCCATCGAGACCCAGCTCAGAATCTATTCGGAACTCCTTGTTCACTCCGAACCCATCGGCTTCGTAGCGGACGATTGCTCTTCGCCGCCCTCCCTGCTTCTATCCAAACGGGAGGGCCTCTGTTCAGCACTTCTCATATTATCCACGCAACCGGTGCCCTCCATAGTCCTAGCATATTGATTATCTACGCCGTTTCTAATTCTAGTGCCAATATTGGCTCATTTGTTTTATATATAGTAATTTTATATTTCCGACCACGTTTTTCTTGGCCTTTAATGATCTTTTTCGCGATACACACTACTTCTGGCTCCGGCTCTACTTTTACGTTTGGCTTATTTGCTTTTAGGGCAATACTCTCATGCTTTCGACCATGTTTTCCCTTGCCTTTGATGACATCCTTTTCCATACGCACTACTCGTGCCGCAATGATGTCCTCAAAGTTCATGACCTTCCCTTCCCCCTTCGCAAGTATAGTTGATTTGGTTGAACGGCGAACCTTGGATTGGTTTTTTAGTTTTCTCAAGAGCTGATTTTGATCTTGCAAGAGGGCACATTCCGCAAAAGTTGACTGGCCGGCGTTGGCAAGCTTCTGTATCCATTTCTGTAGCCGGGACGTGCCCGGTTCAGTGTGAATATTTTGTTCAATCTGATTATACAACGATACAAAAGCTTCTGCTGACACTGGCGTCACAGGCGTTTGTAAGATTTCGTTCTGAGAAGAATCTACCTGTATCCCATTTATTCTCGAATCAGTTTCTTGAGAGATGGGGGGAGGCTTTGGTGTAACTCTAAGGACCCTGTCTGGATTAAAAGGCACCAGACCACTAGCACCCCATCCAGACGTGATATTTCGTTTCGTAAACGCCTTTTCTCGTGCCGGAGCATACACATAAACAAAATGTTCGTTATTGATCGTCCTTTCACCTCCTTGGTAAAGCTGGTCAACCTCCTCACGATAGGCATCCTTTAAAGATAGAAACACCATAAGGTCACAAGGCTGAAGCTTGTGAGAACTGTGAGAAGGAATGCGGCAGAGAAGAATATTGTTATCGAAACAAAACTTTTGGATTTCAAGAGTTTCGTATAATCCAAAACTATCGCTAATCAATACTCGCGGTTTTATTTTTGCCTATTCTTTAGTTTGAGGATCAAATACAAGTTTGAGCTATTCTAAGCTGATCTTGGAGTTAGTGTATCCGGTCTCGGAGTATGTATAATGCCACCCAGGGGTTTCAAATGTGTGCCAATTATCCCGAAGAATAGTAACCGGCCATATAATCATAAGAAACAAAACTCTACCGTCTGCACTAATATATTCAATAGCTGTAATCGACTTTCGTTTCACAATTGTGCTTCTATAGTCTCGCGGGTCTTCCTTTCGTACAAGGATTTTGATGGAATTAAGCATAGATAACATAACTCCCGTCTCGTCCATATTATAGGTATTTTTTTTGGAAAAACAGTAAAATCCTCTAATATCTCTTTAATGATTTCAAACCACTGTATTATTTTATCATATATGTTATATTTGTACCGTTTCCAGTCTATAGCTTTTATTTTTCGTGGTTTAAGTGAGGAGTGACGCTTCTGAAACCCTTAGGCCCAGTTCTTGCCTGGAGGGTTAATTGTTTTCGTTGTTGAACGTTTACGGGCGATACAAAAGGCAAGTGATCGAATATATTTGATTCGTAGAGGGGTCCCGAGATCTGCCATTAGTTTCACATATTTGTCTAGGGCTCTCTCTTCCAATGGAGTGAGATACTGCTGGGCTTCGACCTTCGCTTTTCTCGGACGCCGTCCATGCTCCTGATGATAAAGGGTAGACAAAGGAACTCCGCGGCGTCTGGACCTGGCATCGTATGTCTGAGGTTCTTCTAGCTGAGACGCCACTGCACGGGCACGGGAGCACCGCCTCATTTCACGTGATATATTATACATGGGTGCTAGCCTGCGGCTCACACGAAGCCTTCGAAATGCAATAGAGTAAGTTAGATTTGTAATTTCAGGCAGCCATCAGCTTGAACGCCCGAATGCTGCATGCTTCTGTTATAAAATTTGAGCTCAACGTCTTCGGGTAGAGTTTTGATTAATAGCAAGCAAATACGTTGAATCCTAGTCCGATGGCCTGATATGCTGTGCGACTTCGTACCCTGAGCATAACAATTTACCCGTTTTGGCCTCATTTTGGTTTCTTCTCCTTAATCGCCTGTAATTGGGATAGTATGACCGTGCGTAGCACGGTCCTGGCCATTAATACTACCTACGGAGTAGGTTCTGCTTGTAAAGGCGCGCGCTCGTCGGGCTCGCACGCGGCATTTGGCTAGTGCAAGTGCGTGTGTAGGTCAATAAGAATAGCCTCAAATTGGTCCTGGTGGCCTATAATCCAATCAGAATGCGAGGATTAAAGTGCTTACGCCAAGAGGTGAGCCAAGTTTTTAGCGTTTTTAGCGTATTAATCCCTGCTTCAGGTGGTACTCTCTCTCCTGGTTTCTCCTCAAAAAGACCATTATCCAACAAGTTGTATTAATGGCATTGATTTCAAATCATCCAGATTATAGCTAGGATTTCGATTCGGAGGAATCGAATTGTTAATGGCTCAGTTCTCGATGACCCAGGTACGCCCGGTAAGGATCATTTTCAGCTCCACTAGGTAAGGAATATACGAGTAGCGTAAGACGCGGCGTGATTATTCCCACAGAGATTAAAAAACGCCCCGAATGTGTTACAATGGCATGTCCTTAGGACAGGCTAAAGTCGTGTGCCTATATTCGTCATCAGGCACCAGCTCCTTTCTGCTTGGCAATGGGGAATCAAATAGGAAGGTTACGGTGTCGAGGTCTTTCTTTCTCTGCGGACGAATTTTCGCCGATGAGGTTTGAATCTCTTTTCGAGCAGTAAGATCATTCAGCCGAAAATGTGAACTATATAAGGTAGTTAGATATCATCTCATGAGTTCCCCCTCATCAGTTCTTTAAACATCACGCAGCCTCTAAGACAACGCACTCAAAGTTCATCCAAAACAAACCTAGTTCCACGTTCAAACAGGTATTTATATCCAATCTCCACCAGATACGACTCATTCTAATCTCTTCCTCCTCTTTTAGAATTATGAAGTTCACAACTACTCTTTTCACTCTGACCATGGCTAGCGCAGCCTGTGCCTGGAAGCTCGACCTTCACTCCACTGATGATGGAGTCCTCAAGCTCCATGGTGATGGCAAGATCACATGCCACACGATTACCAAAGATATCTCTAAGGTGAAATATGTGGTGTGGACTCCTGAGGATCGAAGAGGTTTTGTACTCTTCAGTGACAATGCCTGTAACACAAAGGTCGAATCCGGTGTTACATCCGGAACACACACCACAGCCAACCCGATTAAGGTGGAATCCTATGAGATCTACGGTGATTCTTAAATGCTTGCTCTTATCAGTGATATACTCTTTGAATGCTTGAGGTGTGTAGCTTTTCTACTTTTGCTACGAGACTTTCCATGTTAATCAGTTATAGAAGCAAATTGAACACGATGACTTTAAACGCCTAATCAAAGGGGTTCAGGTTTTGGCACTATATTCATATTCCTGCTTGTGGGTTCAATTTTGTGACAGGCAGATACGAACATATTTTGGTCTGTTTCATTGATAGGGATTTTAAATTGGTCAAAAAGATCGTGTGTATTGGAAGTACATCCTCAAGTTTTTAACCGCCTCGCCGGCATGAATAGCAAAAACTATAGTTTTTTCTGTATTCGAGCCATGATCTTGACTTGATGAATTGATACAAATTGCGTCAACCAAAATATAATCAACTTGACTGGGTTGTGTGCTTTCAGCGTTTGAAGAGCGGAATGGAGGTTCTTTGTAGCTTGGAACTTCCAATTATGAAATGAAATGAAACAAGAACTCGCTTTGTTTCCCAGACGTAAGATGGTGCATAATATGAAGGGATTTGAGTCAGGTCAACTTTCCAAAAGTCGCATTCGCTGAAATCCGCTGGAATCCGCTGGACCCTCAGAATGCAGCCGCAGCAGACGAATTTCATCCGTGTCCAGGTTTAATGGGCACTCAAGATGCGGAAGTTGGCATCAAAGTCACTGCCACAGCAATCAACCCGGCCGACTGGAAGATGCGCGAGTACGGAGAGATCTACTAGTTATTCCTGCCAAATCTAGTACTGTAACTTAATATAAATAAAGTTATTCCGCAAATCAAGCGCAAGAAAGACAACATAAACACCAATATAAAGTTATAATATAGAAAATATAACTTTTAATAACTTACAGAATTTTAAATTTTAATTAAGGGGAGTTAGAATAATGAGTTGGTAAGTGTGTAACCCGCTTCTTTTCTTCTATCGTAAGCTCGTGTACGCCCGCCTCCTCTCCCTGACGGCTATTCTGCGAGGGTAACCCATTTAAAACAGACTCTACACGGGTAATATTATCTAAGTTAGATCTAGAGTATCTCTTAGCCTAGAAGACTGAAATGGTAAAGAAGTAAGCACCAATCTTGGAGGAGATGACATTATAGAACATGAATTGTACCTTCTCAGAGTAAAGAGTAAGCAGTGGAAAGAGAGAAGGGCCACAATACTATGAACAGGTGCGCTTAGACACAGCTGTTACAAAAGATAAAGCAAACTTTCCCCTAAATAGAAGAAAAAGTAAAAAGCAAGCAATAGTAGAAATAGTTGAGCGTTGGAAACCGAGAGGCAAAGCCATAGTATACAAGCCACACGCTTAAGGTTACATAAGATATTACTAAACATTTGGAGGTCGCAAAACCCCACGCTCTCTTTCTCTTCGAATCACTTTCTTATTTAGTGTTCCACTATTTCACGTGATATATTATACTTCATAAATATGATGAGTAAGCTGTAAATAAGATTCCAATCTTTTTCTCGCTTATTAAGATTCTTGGCACATGCGTATAAATGTACCCCTACTCTATCCGGATAAATCCGGCAGATAGGTTTTCTTGTAGTTTGTGTTTTAAAACTTTGAGGCTTTATTTTAGTTCTATATAGCTTTCGTATTATAACTCCGAATTTCAAAAATAGTTAGAATATCGTGATATAATAAGAGATAATAGTTATATTAACTTCTAATACCTCCAATAAAATAATCGACGAAATTCCAAGATATAGTATTTTTTTAAAATTATGAATTGAAATCTTATATAAAAATAGTTGAAAATTATAAAAAATCGAAATATACTTTTATACATCTACGTAGTGGAAATTTAAACTCTTTATATTATAAAGTTTTTTCGCTGCGCAGGGTTTTTCGTTACGTAAGGAGGGACGTTAGATAATAAAAAATCCTTTGAAAATGAAAAAGTAAGTAGTAAAGCAATAAGTGGGGAAATGAGTTTCTATAAAAGTAATAATCTTTCTTTTCATCTGATTTCCTTTATTAATCTTTTGTTCTAATTTGCCGAATACGTAAAGTTTAAACCCTTACATTTCAATTCTCCTCTTAAAATTTCTACTATATATATACCGGGCACAAGACCTACTGTTCCATTCTATTCTATTCATTTATTATTCAACCTCAAGAGCGCTTCAACTTACAATTAAGTCTTTCAGTAATGGCACAACATCCGGGCGAGGTCGAGGTCGAGCATCAGGGCAAGTATTACTTTATCAGATATCCCTTATTCTAACAAGGCGTATGCGACTTTGTTCCGAATAATGAATCATCACATAGCGGTCTGCGTGCTCTAGCACAACACCTTACAAGAAACGATCATCCAGGATTTATGGAGCAGAATGGTCTTATGAAGAATAGATATACCCACAGCGACGTGATCAAGGTTGGTGGACGCTTACAGTAGCCCATTGGATTAAACGCTCGCCTATTCTTGAAGCCGAACGAAAGGGACCACGCCATTCCAACTGCACGGAACTGGAGGTTGCCTGGTGTGCGCGCTCAGCTGCGCTGTTACTTCTTCACAACAATGCTCGCCATATTTCTAATTATTATAAAAGTGTTCCATAGTAGCAGCGAATGGTACCATATAAAATGGCAGATGAAGATTGCTACTGCTCGGAAAACTTTGTTTGAAAATTACTGCGACAGACCAATACTAACATTCGACGAGTATTACGAGGCACTCCAGTTAATCGGATTAGAAAATTCATATCCTGGTTATTTCAGTAGGGGAGGCATAGTAAACGACTTAAGTCTTTTGGCACAATCAACTGGTTTTCAGAAAACTGTAAGTGCTCCAAAAAACAAGAAAAACATATCCTGAATTTCAAGATAGATAATTATAGAGTAGGTATGGATTTGCTTGTTTTTCAGCGTGTATGTCGTCTTCGCGGTTTCCTTGATTAAAAGAGTTGGAAGAAGATACAAGTAATACAGGTAACGCCGTGCACGACAGAGTGGTTAGAATCGTACAATGCATCCCAGACTTTAATTATTCAATTATTCAATTCGACCAAAATAGCATCCACGACCCTCAGGAGAGCAATAGGAAATGAGGAGAAAGAGAAAAAAGCTTGCGTTCCTTGCTATAAAATAAGTATTTAATAAATGAAAGAACTCAAAATCATTGTGCCTAAATATAGAATTCTTTGTCCTACCTAAGATCCTAGTTCCAACTAGTGCCTTGTTTCAAACAGATAACGAAATTATACTTATTATCACAAAAAGTAGCAACCGGAAAGAAAGCAAATCTACACCAGTTCTCCGCCTTGAAGTCTTGCAATGATACGCTTAAAAAGATCCCCTCCTATCAATTGAAATTAGCCCACGTTCCCAATACTCTGTCACAACAAATGATTGCCAATGCTGAGCTTGGCACGGGCGTAAACTTTCGTCAGCACAAAGTCACCACCCTCAGTATAACATCCCTGACGATGACATCCTCTCCTGATATGGACTAGGTTCTATTGCAACTCACTTCAAACCCTTTCACGCAACCGAAATTCTGCTAAATAACGAAGTTCGTTCAGCAAACACTAGCACCTTTCCCTCTGCGTTATCTCGAGCTCGTGCACCTGACTTAGACGGATAGGTGGATTTGCGACGAGTTCGACACCCTTGCGTTTCTTAGAGGGGATCTTAGACTGATTGCTACTTTCTTTTCCCTGAATGTGGGAAGTAAGGTTTCCTACCCAGCTTCATCCTATCAGTCTCCCCGCTTTGCACGTTTCCTCCTCCATTTCCACCAGCTTGCAAGCCATTGCCATTCTATTATGCCATTTTTTTGAAAGATACGAGTGTAGATTGGTCGATGAGTCAGAGCAGCTGCCGGGAGGGGAAGACATGGACGTTCGAGATCAAGAACTGCATATTGGTTTGCAACAAGTAGATTACTTTATTGAGTCTCACCGTGTCTCAAACAGCTACCCACTAGAAGTAAATGACTGTACAGTTCAGCTTGGCGACCCACATTCCCACTTTTATGTAATCATCGTGTCTTATTCCCAAAACCGAATAGTAAGAGTGTATCCAGCGCCTTGCCCCCAATCATATCCATTGCTATGAACTCCGAAGAAGCTTTTACCTTCCCATAACGTCGGAAACAGATAACTCCAGACCATATCCGAAATTTATTACTCCATCCTATTCACACAAGCCTCACAATCTGCAAATCTTCGGAAAGCAACCGCTATGCTGTTCGCGGAAGACCTCGATTATATCTTTATTTTCCATCTCTAACTTCTCCGGTTAGTTTGTTTCATTAACGGAGCGAGGAATACGAGCATATTTGCGTGAACAATGTGATACTGAGCAGTCCTGATTCCAAATTGATCGATCCATTCCCTCCCACAAAAAACCCCAATTCTACTCACCCCCACCATTTCTGAAGTGCACATCCAACCCCCATCGTCCCAAGCACCACCCTCCCACCACCCCTCCCCGCTTCACCAATCTCCCCCTCGCACAGCAAGCATCTAAGACTCTTCCGGCCCTCCTCCGATGAACTGTCCTGCCACAGGCCTCCACGTATTTGAAGCTGAATTCCTTCGCAGGTCCGAGAGATCGAGAAGAGCGTACAAACAGAGCACTGCTGTCGCTGCGCAGATCGGGTTGCAGAGACTGTAGGCAACTTGTAAACCCTAGTCTAGACTGTCCAGGGCGCGAGCTTGACGCATATCTGATAGGTGATGATTCTGTGCAGGTTACACGGCTCTCCTTTGGGATATTTTTGGAAGCTCGGAACTGCGGTCATCCCATACTATGATGTTTCGTATCTCTGTACAGCCGAGAATAGATTCGAGATGTGAGCTCAGGGGACTGGGAGTAGTAAAGAACCTCTCAAGACGAAGGGGCGCGTCTGAATTCATGGAGATTAGTTAATGATGACTTTCGAAAACGTGCGTCGTAATAATTTCGACTGCTCGATGATGTTATGATTTCATGTGAATTGTTTTGAGGGGGTTCGCAGGGTTCAAGCGATACTCGAAGAAATGCGGAGCTGAAGGTAGGCAGCGTGAACTCCCTAGGCGCATCTGAGGGAAAGGAAAGTAATTGGGGAAAGACGGCATCGCTCTCCTCGTGGGCGTATTTTGGAAGCTCGGAACTATGGCCATCCTGTGATGTTTCGTATCGCTGGTGCTCCGCAGAATGATAAAACTACCTAGGTAGGGTAGATTGCTAGGATCTTCGGAATCTCCCAGTCGGGGCAGAAGTCAAAGACACAGCGTAAGTCTTCGAGAGAATGTTAGAAAGGAAGGAATCGACTGAGGCTGGACAATAAATATTATGCAAGAAGAATTCGCCTTGTCGCAGAGTCCGAGAAGTTATCCGCAAATGGGACATTCTGAAAATCGTAATGATCGAGCGGAGGCTGGGATGAGCACGGTTGTTGGGCCGTGCCTCTCCCGAAATGTCAATCTACGATTGGTGTTGATTACTCAGTCACTGTTTCCCCCAATAACGCGATTTCGATCTGTCTGGGAAATTTTTTCCGAATCCTTCCAATATCTCCCACCTTGACGTCCGTTTCTTGTTCGACACCAATCTCTCGTCAAAGCATACGCAACTTCCATCGCGCACTCCGTTCTTCTCCATTCAATATGCGAGCCACTTGATTCCACTCCCTACCCTACATCGGACTGGGATGCAACCACCTCCGCCTGTACTCGGTGCATCTTATGAACCTGGGTGGGATGAAATCTTTTGACAAAACGATCTAGAGTTAAGAAGTCAAATAACATGCGCGATTGGGTTGTGAGGTTATCGCTGCCTCCTCGAAAGTAACTATATGGAACGACGCAAGGCACCTTTCGACACATACTACTCCTGCTCGATATCTGGACCCACGAAACCTCTCTTTTCCGAGCTTCGGGGCATATACAAAGGGTTAGCAGACAAATGCGGCTGCTGGGGAGCGGATGGAAGATTGGGATGGAGGCATGAGGGCAAACCAGGGCGGCCCGGCTTCTTGCAAGTCTGGCGGATTGGCAACTGGCATCTGGAGAATCTAGGATATCTTCCGAGGATGTTCGGGTCTTCTCCAAAGTCCTTGATAACATCCTAGGTCAACGTTTTCCGATCGGTTGTCCAGTACCCGGGGACAGTATAATTGATATTTAATTCAACATCATGACAAACCCGGTCCTTTTTGATCTAAACACTGCGTGCCCCAAAATTTACTTTACGAAACATTGGTAGCGTACTTTGTACTCGCTCTTATAATAATCATTGAGCTCACCAAGCTTGAGTATGCAGATCTCTCGTTTGAAGGAATTGGAGAACTTCCAGTTACCACCAGCAGTAGAATTGATTTGAAAGCTATACTTCATCTCGCCGCCATGCTCAGCAAGCCTGGCAGGGACCGCCTGGCAGGGACCTTCGGCTCCTTATTCAGCGCTTCTGCCCAACGCTTAATAATGTTGGGCTCTTTGGAATTCTTAGGCTCCTTCCCAAGCAACGACTGCAAAAAGCATTAGTAGAAGAAAGCGACGAGCTCCCGGCCCCAGCCAAACTCACCAGCACCTGTCATGCCCAGATCCAGGTAGAGATTCACTTGTATCGACACCATTGCTCGTTTCTTAAGCAATAAACGCAAATGATACCTGAAAATTAGATGGGGATACGGGAGAAAATTGAATTGTTATGTGGTTGTGTTATGCGGTAGTTTGACTGTTTTAAAAGGGGCGGGATTCATAGTAAACATCGCACGCTAGCGCCTGCGTGGAATATTCGGAATCGCTTCTCTCATCAGTTATTGATCGCGGATCATGATCCAAATTCATTCTCAATTCCGTTCCTGCCGGTCCGGCATCCCGCTAGACTTTTGTTTGCTCTTGGGTGAATATAGTGGCTACCCGAAGCAAGTAATACTGATCACAAAATAGGAGTTTGCTATTCACCGTATTTTGTTTCCAGTCTCGCAAGGTTGCAAAATCGTAAAGTCTGGTCTCAACTTACTCCTTGACCCTCAATCATTCTTCATTTGTTCTGCAGTTTGAACGCAGCCTGCACCAGCGGCTTTACCTCTGACTCAACTGCTGACCTGCGTACCGTATATTCACTATCTCACTTTAGAAGACCTCCACTGACCATATACAGTAATCCCTGGGGTGTAAGCTCAACTTGGCAATGGTTTTCCCAACCCCAGTTCTCGTCGGTGCCCTTGTTGTAGCAATTTCAGGTACAGCCCTGTTGACTACTGTCGTCTTGCTCGTGGCATACAGGAAAAGCGCATCGTATCTAAGCACCTAAAACACCCAAAGCACCCAATTCCCTGCCCACATCCCAGCCCCTCCGCACCGGGCCAATTATTGATCTCCCCAACCCGAACAATACCAAGCTGCTGAACAAATCCTAAGTACCAAAATCGAACAATCGCATATACTCACGCGAGTGCACCATCTTCGAGCTTCTATCGATCTCTTGGTTCGAGGTCTGACGTCCAGGTGGAAATAATGTGCCGGAGAGGAGGGTGGGCTCATTGAAAGAGACAGCCAAATTTTATCGCTAACCGACATCGCCTCGATATTCCAATATTATCAATATACAAATACGAGTAGTTTTCACGGCTGTGAACTTCTCGCGCTTCTTCGCAGAAAAGATGAAGGAAGGCAAATTCTTACGTCGCTCATATCATAGATCGTTTTTCGTAATATCCCTCTTGAAAATGATTCTTGCGTTAATTTCCCCTCCCGGCTTTAGCTAAAATATAGAAGCTTTGCCGTTCTTCCCACACAAACGTATATACTCAATTTCTTATATTATTTAATAGGATGGTTTCTCAAATGGATGACTGCTAATTATTCCTGCGAGCAATTCAGATGCCTGGAATCAATGGGCGTGGCAGAAAATATAGGTTTATATATGCCAAAACTTGTGGGAAAGCCGTGTTCAAGTCGTCTTTACTTCCGCCGCTAACCAGCTAAGTTCAGTCCCCTTTCTTGTACCTGGGGGAGGATTTCAAAATATTACCCGACCGAATGTATGTAGTTTTCTCTTCTTTCCCGCTGTCTTGGCATCTGCTGACTTGGGTTCTACAGAGTCTGCTATCCCGTTTTATTTGTCGCGGGCGACGCTTCTGGAATATATTTCAAAACGCCTGTAGTTGAAATTCCAGCAATATATGCCCCGACATTTCAAAATCGGGCCTTCGCCGTCCAAAATCGTCCTTTCAATCACGAGACGGCTGCTAAACGTTTCCTGGACGGCATTTATCATCTACACCAAGAGCAATTGCGAGAATACGTAGTGGGACCATTCGGGACATAATCCCCTTGGATCTTATTTCAAATGGTCGCAAGGATGAGGAAGTGCTATTTCTATAACAACGTTTCTCTTAGATATACTTCATCTTGTTCGCCATCTTGATCACCCACTTCTCTCTCTTGATCCTTTAGACATACACGGATATGATCGAGGGTTATTGTTCGGGAGGATAGTCGTATAATAACTTCGCTGAACTCTTTAGCAGATTGACTTTCTCAATGATGCTTATGTCCATTGGGGCCTACCTCTAAGCCAGCATTCTCCCAAGGCGTACTACGAAATCTGTTTTGCTTCATCGAATATTTCCTTGATCACAGTGTGCAAAATATCAAGTTCTCCTTGAACTATATATGAGTTCTTATTCTCTGGTGAGACATCGAGAAGCTGGCCCAAGTCGCGAATTTTTGTGTCCTCTGGACTTATCATTCTCTCCCCCTCCTCTATGTTGTCCCTTAATGATTGAAACGGGTCCCGCGTTTTGCTCAACTCTCTATGCCGATCGTCTGCTTCACTTACCTGGTGTTCCATTTCTGCCATACGTGCATCCGCCTCGTGCTCGCTCCAATTCGGCTCTTTGGTGATGAGTCTGATTCGATCGAGTTGTTGGGTTGGATATCGATCCCCAATGACTTTTGCTACGCCTTCGCAACTCCTACCGCACCTCATTGGATACGTCGGTGGACGAATCCTTGTTCTCCTTGTTCTCGGGCGGCATTTTTGGTATCTCGGTCGACCGAATGGAACCATCCTCCCCCATCCCTCTCCCATCGTGGCCATTCGATCCCGCATTCTTCTCCGTCAAAGAATCCTCGTCTCCCGGCGCCGCAATTCGTATCTCAGTCGATGGGGTGGAATCCTCCTCTGCCATACCCCCTCCATCCTGCTGTTCTCCTCCACGCTCATGCTCGGTGGCGAAGCCGAAAAGCACATATAATTCATCTCTTGCGATTCCCGCATACATCGATAAGAACCCATATTTGAACCTCTGCCTTCCCGATATCTGATTCTTGAATATTTATGGGGACTTGACCCTCAAGGAGCATTATCTTCCCATCTGATTTTCCATCTCCTGCTGTAGCACCGCGTTTGGCATGAACAGATGGGTTGGTCACCTGTTCGACTGGTGTAGTATCGGGACCAGAGATCCAGTGAGAGCTTTTGGATCCAGGTCGGGCGCATATCATCCGCCAGGTCGCTTCGATGACGAGGGTGAGTAGAATGAATCGAGTTGCGCGAACAATGGACCAGGAAAGGCGCGCGAAGAAGACAAAACTACGACGAATAGCAGGTAAATGAACGGTGGACGAAGATAAGGGTAGTGAGACGAGCGAATAATTGAACGATAGGGAAATGAATCGCGGGTGAATGGACAACGGGTGAAGAAGGTAAAGCTGGTGCGGATTTGAACCGCAAGTGAGCGAACGGCGATGCGTCCCAGTGCGCCTGCATTGTGAATGCGCGAATTCGCGACGAAATTTGCATTTCCAACAAAAGGAACGAACCTCATTGGGATTGATGGCAGAGTATAAAACCCCCGCTCTCACCTCAGATTAAAAGATGTTAGACAGCTTTTTGCTTCCTCAAATTCTTCGTCTCCCATGTCAGCCCGTTGTAGAGGACGGCAGTCTCTTCATTTGAGCTCAGCATTGGATGGATTGTGAAATAATCGCCATATAGCAATTGGAAGGAGTGAAGGTGAAGAACCTATGCCCCTCAGCCTTACCGCAAGCCTGCAGATACTAGCTTTTGGCCCACAAAATGTTGAATAGCTTCACGAATCGCCTTCAACGTCTTCTCTCATCTCGTATGGACCTCATCCACGTCTCTGAGTCAAATCCATGTTGATCGAGTTCTTCCCATCGCCGAAATGGGACCAGCTGGAGCCGAAGATGGAGCTATCCTCTAGACAGTAGCCCATCCCCAGTGGTCTCAGGCCAGGTCAAGGCTACATACTCGTCATTATGAATGAAGCTGCGACCGTCGAACAGCGAATAACGAACAAGAAGGCCGGCCACGAAGCCCGCAGTAGGATTCGGCACAAATCCAACAAGGCGGTCTACTTGCAGCTAGTCACCAACTTGCTCTTGATAATGACCTACACCTAAACGCGGCTGCTATTGCTACTCGCTTTCCTGGCGGCCTTACTTTTCTGAGGGGAAAATTGAACCTTCGGAACCTCTTCCAATTGCGTCACAACTGCGGTCGGGCTGCAGCGGCACTACTGTGGGGTGGGTTTCAGTCAAGAGAATCACTGGCTCTGCGAACGATTCGTCGCAATTTTGGTGTCATTCGTTGAAGGGGGATGGATTGCTCTGTATTAAAACTCTACCGAACCAAGGTACAAGTCTGAAGCTGTCCCTATAGCTCTTCAGTTATCACCAGGTACTCACGGCTGAGCCAGTTCAGAGCTCTGGAAACTCCCTCATTAATAGCCCGATCATCAATACACCTCCTCCTATTACCAGAACAATACCCAACATTCGACAATTTCGATATTTCCCCAATCTTGATGCCTATTCAATACTTTCGCACCGAGACACCTTGCGCACCTCCCGCAGATCGTGTATCCGTCCTCTCTACTACGCAGCCTTACCAAATGTTCCAATTATTACTTATAATTCAGACTCTAACACAAGAAGTTGCATTATGATGGCAGTGGAGACGACCGGCATAAAACTGGGAGCCGTATGCACAAAAGCTGGAGGTAGTAGGCATAAAACTGGATGCAATAGTGAATACTGGAGGCAATGGGCATAAGCTGGGGCCAATGAGCGTGAACATTTCGCCAACACCGTGGCTGGATCTATCGTGATTTACTCAAAACTCGCAAAATCTGGTTCATTACACGCCAGGGGAAGCTGTAGAGAAGGCGGAAACGTCAGGCGGGCATTTGACAGTCAGCCAGAACTTTGCCGACAGGAAGAGAGGCATAGTGTGTGCTGCGCCCACTGTAGTACCATCTTCTTTCGGAATCTGAGCCTATAATATCTGAGATCGGCAGAAATATATGGGCAGACGACCTATAATTCAACGTGAAGGCGAAGGCTGGTGGGGGGGAATTTCGACAAATATTTTCTCCGGAGTCCTGAGAGCTATGAAAGACATCCTGGAACGAGGATGAGAATGAGTAGTGAAGATAGTTGGACTTTCCCGAATGATGATATACTGGGTGGGGACGAGCTGATTGGGTGCGGAGGAGTTCAGTCAGCTGGGCGGCCTGTGGAGAAGGATGTCGAAGTCGGTGAAGCTGCTGCGGAAGGCTTCTATCACCAATCATTGGTGGGGGGGCGTAGGTATTAGGAATGGGAAGCGTTATGCCAGTAATCTCACAATGTTTTCCTCGATTTTTTTGACTTTGGCTGGGTCTCGGCCGAAGAAACATGAGTGCATTGCGGGAATTTTTGTTCGGTTGCCTTCCGATTTCAATACCACGGACCGCGAGGTGGAGACCGTCTCTGCCATCATTCTTTCCAATGGCTGGAGTCTGCGCGAATTATCAGGATGTGAAACGATTGAGTCTCGACTGGTTAAAGCTGGTGCTTTGTAGAGTGCTGGAAATCAGTCGCTAGGACTTCGAAAAGTTCCCAGTCGGGATAGAAATAAAATGCTCAAGACAAGTTTCCGAGAAAATATCTGAAGGGCAGGAATCGGCTGAAAAGTGGGACGATAAATGCTTTTCACACAAACTTGTCCTGCCATTGATTCAGAGAAGTTATCTATAATTTGGGATATTCATAAAAATGTTTACCTAGTCTTTCACAGCACGCCAGCTCCCCATCCTACTTCAGCTCGGGATAGTCTTATTACCCTATTTTCCAAAACTGATACCCATACGCCCATGCTCATCTGAGCCTCTCTTCCACCCGCTCAGCATTGTAATAGATCTATTCCTCTGCCGTTGTCTTCTTCTCTGAGCTGGCCAAGCTGCCGGTCTTGAGATTCTCTCCAAAGAAGTATCGGTGTTCATTATGACATTGCTGGTGCTGGAGACTTCGTGGAAACTTCTGTGATGATCTCCAAGCTGATCAACGGTGGGCTCATCTCATTCGAAGCCAGGAGACTTGGTACTTGGACCACACTTGAAGGGTTTAGCGAGGAAGAAGACGCTGAGTGAGAGGACACCTTGCTTATGCATTCGGGGTACCTCGATTAAAGGCTCTGTACCTATCGAAGCTAACGACAGCCGGCTTTCGATCCCAACATTGGTCTGCTGATGAGGTTTTCATATTCATGATAGTTGAAGCTGTTGGGTTTGCTGGTGCTTCTCTTGGCCTTTCCTTTCGTTTTCGTGACTTTTCTGACCCCTCACTTTGTCCAGCAGGTGAAGTAGAGTCTCTGACTACAGGAGTAACGTCAAACTTTCTTATGTTTGCCTTCAATGGGTCCACTATCTCCTAACCAAGAGTCCCAACCAAGCATTTGGGTCTGTCCGGAACTTTGAATATCGCTAAATCAAGTTTTGCTATAACAGAGACCCTGGTGGGCTGTAGTAGCGTAAGGTTTTCCAATCAGGCGGCCATCTACCACATAAATTATACTAAACTTTTTTCTCCGCCGGTTACATTTTAGTATCTGGACAAGAGAAGCTCCTGCTTTAATCTAAGCCGGGGTGAGCATTTCCTGAGCATACTGAGCACGGACTGGGCAACCTAAGTACACGCAGAGTCAGCCTGAGTATGTACTCAGAGGCGAGTGTGGATATCCAAATAGTAAGGCATAATTGCATTACTCACAATCCTGGGAGCCCGCTCCAGCGGCTTGCTAGCCCTGCGTCTTTATTAAAGCATAGCATAATACTCGATATTATTATTTAGACTATAAACTGCCATTTTCTAACGGATGCTACGAACTATAGCTCGGAAATTGATCTAGTTGAAAACAAAAATCTGATCCTTGTGATCTACAGGACTTTGAACGTCTGCATCTCAGCCTTCAAACAGAAAGAGTCAATCTTATCTTGTCCGTAAAAGTTGAAACCACCAATCCGACGGTATTGGATTTGATCGTCTGGTGCACGATCTGCCTCCTCCAATATGAGACAAACGACATAAGGTTCCCTCTCTCTATTCTCGTCATATCGAAATGACAGCTTGAATGGCACGTATTTAATGGAGCCATTCTCTGCTAATTCGATATCCGATGTGTCTGGATGGATCTGCACTGAAAAATGGCTAAATTCTGTAAGAAAGGTAGCGAATGGCGGATTAACATGCTGAATGACAGCTTCTATCAGTCGGCCCTTGAGCATAATAAAGCCGTCAAGAACCGTGGACATTTCATCTGGCAACTTAGTGGTGACTTCAGCGTTCAAAAGCACCACGAGAGACTCATCACCAAAAGAGGGTCCATGCATCCGAACTGGCCCATCGACGGATGCCCATGACCATGAAGGCGCTCGGTATTCGGAGGATTGTCGTGGTCTAGGATCGTAAACCCTCCAGTCCATCATAGTGAGTACATGCGAACTCCAAATTCCGGCAACGTACTTGTCATTGGTGACCCCTTGGAAGAGTTTTGCGACGCCCGCAATGGCTAAAAGCTTATCGGAAGGATATGTTAGATCGCATCGAGAGTATTTTTCAACGAGATTTCTCCAAAGATTAAATGTATTCATAGGAAGTCTCCCTGACTTTGCGGCATCATCCGTTGGCGAAATCTCGAGCAGAGCATCCATCGCTTTATCAGACCAATGGGTCGGAATGCCGTTAGGGAACACTTCGCATCTGTGCTGAATACGGCATTCCCACAGGAGCTGGTTCTTCCCAAAGTAGAGAACTCGCGGTGCTAGGAAGCGTTCCTGAAATACCCAGCCTCTATTGTGCAGCGGACCGTTAACAATCTGGCGGTCCCAATAGCTTACGTCAAAAACATAACAGGGGCGTGGCTCAGTGGAGAATAGTGAGCTTTCGATCAGGCCGGGTGGAATCAAGTCCAGATCCTTAGTATGGAAAAGGCTTTCTTCTGGATTTGCAGAATCAGAAGCAGCAATATTACACGTCGAATTTGAATAGACAAGATGCATGGTTGGGGCCTCAGTGTTCCAGTCCTCTTCAGAATCTTGAATGATGCATAAGGCGTCGATCCAAATATATCGAATTGAAAAGTGCCAGGCAATTGAAACAAATTCCCGAAACAAGATAGGGAGACCGCTAATAGAACTTCCACAGCGAAAACTCGCGATATTTGACGACAGAAGAATTGCGTTTGGCTTGTGGGCCCAGCGGTAACTGAGGGTTAGATACGCAGTTGATGGCGATGGAATGCCGTCTTCAGAGACAACACGTAATTTCCATCTAGTACTGCCTTCTTCGCCGATATCAAGGAGCCGGGTAGGAAGCCAGTTGTATTTCGCCGAAGATGGCTGATTACATTGTGGATGAAACGACTGGCATCGAGAAAGCCATCTTCGCCCGATCGCCAAAAGGACGTCGGACTGAACATTGCGTTGAATTGTGGGGAACGCCAGCTGTTCCTGGAATTCGGTATCTAAATAACAACAGATATCAGTAAGCGCTCTTCAGGACCTCAAAGCTCAAATATAGATTGTGAAGTGCCGCAAGATACAACTTACGATTAACGGGGATAAGACGAAATATTGCTCCGGTCGCCTCAGCCGCTTGACCGTCTTTGAGCGGGTTTTTGTACGACACGTAGAGCTTCACAATGTTGTCATCATCAGAGTCTTTGCAGGGCAGAAATCCCATCGGCTCCCACAACTCGGGCGATTTGGACCATGTATGTCGATAATGGTAGCTCAGATCCCATACAACAGAGCAGATTATGCACTTGTTCCTGACGGCATCATGGAAGGTATTGAAAGTCTGTGCAGCCGCTGTAATCCAAGTTTTTGATTCTGCAAATTCCTTTAGGCACACAAACTCCTCTGGGCACACAACACTGCGGCAAATTGAACAAAGTCCGGTTTGATATTGGGCGTCCATAGTGGAGACACAGAGTGCACTAAATTGCGAAAGTGGGTTCTGTTCCCGAAAACTTGTTTGGGGATAAAATATGGGGGTGTTTTCCTCATACACAGCCGTCGTGAGAGTCGATAATCACCTAGATTTTGCGTCATTGTGCAGTAAGTAAGCAGGGCTCTTATATCAGGTAATCCAATTTTCGTTGAGTATAAGCAAGGCTCTAATGCAAGGCTCAATATACTGTTATTATATCAAATTATCTAGTTTTTTGAGGGCCGATTTTACAGTGTTTTTGGGCGAGGGTCTGCACCGCCCTATTTCACCTATCCATGTAGACCAATATGGGGTGAGGGCATTAAATGCCCTCTGGGTGGTTCGGCGTCATTATTTTTTTCATCCGATACAAACCGTCGTTAGCCGGGCTGTACCCCCTCTATAGAGCCGTACCCCCACCAAACCTAAGAACTATCACTTGATACACCTATAATATAACGTATAATACAATTCAGAAATTAAAAACTGACTAGATAGATTCAACTTAATTAGAATTATTATAAACTGCAATTTTTTAATTATTGTATCGTGGTATATTATAATACAGCTGTAGAAAGTGCAAAAGAACGTGTAAAAAGATGTGCAAAACAAGGGAAATTGATGCAGTTAATAAAATGATTTTCTTTAACTTAGCTCAGCTCGAAGGCTGCATTATTTTTCAGCTACGGTACGCCAAACTCTATAGAGGGCAATATTGAATATTTCGCCTATTCGTCTATTGCCCCCTGTACCCTACAGATTGCATGTAGACTAATCGCTGGGGAAACGGAACTGGCGTCGGAGTGACGGGTCGGGAGGTGGAAATTTTAGTGCCTCGGCACTGAGCTGTTCGGAATCATCACGTGCTAATAGCTGTAATGCTTGGTAGATTTTTGGTCCGAAACTCTGAACGTGTTTTCAATCTTAAAATCCTTGGCTCTCCTAATACTACTACACAAAGAGTTCCTTCAAGGAGAGGTTTACAAGCAGCCGAGAGTGTCAAGTGTGATTTGCGTTCAAATTATTTCTGCCAGGTCATATCGGCCATATGTTCTTCAAAGGATGATTCGGGCGAGGACTCTACGGCCGCAACGAAATCCTCGCAGTCCGAATCGCCCCTTCGCAAGACATTCTGCTAGAACTTAAATAAAGGGGTATTCCCCTTTTCGGATCTGTTTATAATAAAGTAATATATCAGACGGCAAGCCTAAATCAAGAGACCGCAAACTTCCCCCACCCCTAGGCAAGACACCGCACGTGCTCTGCCGCCGAAATAGCCCGCTGCTATTCTCCTTAAACAAGACCGCTATATTCTTCTTTTATAGGGCGATCACCTATAGATATAACACGGACCTATTTATAGAAGATACCGGTTACGGCCTGTTTGGGCTTCACAGGAATCATTATTAATATTTGACAAAAATGAGATAACAAGGTCTCTAGCCTGATTAGAGATCAATTAGATGAGATAAAAGTATATACTGCTTAAGACTACTTAGGGACTACTTAGACAGCTCAGGTGAGCAGGGTGAGGAGAGGGTGAACAAAGGGTGATCAGCGCCTGAGTAGAATCGGCTATCATACTAACTGACCTTGGGACACAGAAAAAACAAGGTATGTTCAACTACCAGGGAAGTTTTCGAGTCGTGCGACTTTGAGATGTTACCGTCGCTGGCGCTTCCTCGTCCCAATCAGGCGCTCATCGACTAGGAGAGTCTTCGAATTCATAATACTCAGAACCGCTACCTAGGTATGTTTGCCGGTCTTTCTCCTGCCTCCGCTTCGCAGCTAAGCGGTCATGAACTAGGGGAGTCTTTGGGTTCGTGGTGCTCGGAGCCGCTGCCGCTGCCGCTGCCTTTGCTGGCGCCTTTGGTCAGTTCTTGGGCTTATCCTGGATGGTCTTTGGCAAAGGGAGAGAGAGCATTCGAAGACATATTGGACGAGGGAGAAGCCGATGATGAGCTTCTTCCAGGGGAAGAGAGGTGGGCTGGTTGTTCTTGGGGAATCTTTTCTGGCTTTTTATTAGCATAAGTAGCTTGAGCAGCGGACGGAAGTTCTGGCACCTTTGGTATTCGTTGTTCTGTGAGAATTCATTTGTTCGGGGCCATCGACAAATGTCGCTGCTTCTTCTCTCTTCTCCGTCCGGTTTGGAGCCGGAGACGATTTGGTCCTCCTGATTTTGTCTGTTTCGACTTAGCCGCAATGCATGGGCTTCGTCGCGGCGTAGGAGTTTCTATTGCTCGTATTTCCTTCTCGCTTTGTCTCGATCTTTTCGAGGGTGTGGGAGAAACAAGTCAATTGAATTAATCGGCTTTGCTAATGGTGATCGTCCAAGTTTCATCCAATGTCTCGGTACGGGCTGCGTTGGACCGCGAACGAACACACCTGCCATTTAAACGTGTGCAGCCAGTATGGAACGGGGGGTGAGAGTTCAACCGCAAGTGAGACTTTAACGGCGGGTGAGGAATTGAATGGCGAGTTAAAGCAATGCACCTGCCGTTTGATTATTGAGCGCAGATGTATTGGTTAAATTGCAGAGGTGGAGTACACCTGCCGTCCAAATGCAGAAATGCATAAGTTGAATGGCGGGCGAGAAGCAAACGGCAGGTGAGGATCGAACGGGAATATTGCTCACTCTCCTAAATCAACCTCATCATCTGGGACAATTACCCTCGTCAATGCCATACTGTTCTCGTCGCCGCTGGTTGATCCACGGGCTAAAGACATGACCATGTTCTGTGTAGTCGTATCACACCGAATGCGTGAAAGGGGCCTTCTTGAGACACATTGAGGAGGTTCGTGAACTTTTTGTAGTCTTTGGTGTAGACTTCCCCATTGTGAAGGTCGCGTTCCGGAAATACACCCCTAGGAGGTACATTGAATAGTTTTGAGGCCGGTAAGTGATGACTGTACTTTGCAGGTTTTGTGATTTGTTCGCCCGGTGGAGTGCCGCGACCAGGCGGCGGTTTGTAGGTGTTCAAGATGATCTCGAATATATTCAGGCTTCGGCTTTAACGGCAGATGGGGATTGAGGAGCGGGTGAAGGATTGAACAGTGTGAATTTAACCCAATGCACCTGCATTTCGAAAACGCAAACACGCGCCAGCAGTTGAGGATGGAAACCGCGATCCTTAATCTCATTCCCTAACGTTTCCATAATTCATCTGGATAGCACCACCTCGTTATCCTTCTTCTCTTGCTTCCGGATGTTGACGTTGACTCTGGATCGTCGAGCATATCCGAGAGTCGTGGAGATCGGCCTGGAGTTTTCATTCTTCCGGAAACTGTGGGAGACACGCCAAGATAGATAGTAAAAGCTTTGGAATAATGAGATCATGGGAGAAGTGGTACGTTCCATTCGTATTGATAACACACTAGGGCATCCTGAAAGGTCAAAAGAGAGACTTTATGACCAATGAAATACCAAACACCATGCCTACTACCCAAATTCCCGTATTAAACGCCACAACTCCCTATTTATGCGGTCTGTATCCTTATACCCGACACGACAGTGACGCGTGTGCCGAGCCTGCCCTGATCCAAACTAATTTGAGCAATCCGCTGCTCAAACACATCGATTCTCTCCGGCATACGAGTCTTGGAGGCGTCAACTTTAGCACTGCATGCTGCAATACTATCCAAAATCTCCTGGGTACGATCGCCGTCGAGGCCGGCAGCGGGAGGAGCGATATTAGTGTCAAAAAGAGCTTCGGCGGATTGGTAGAAGTTCCGGAGGAGTTCTTCGCGAGAAGGAGGCATATTAACGGTGATTTGGGTCTGGAAGAGATGAAATGAAGGTATTTTGATAGCAGGAGCGATGGTGGAAGGAGGTTTAGGTGGAATAGAAGTTGCGTTTATGGAGCCAAGATTGGGGCTATATCCACCACAGTTGGAGCATCACATTGGTAGCGGAAACAAGAAAAGTGTCGTCCCCAACTGCTCGACTGACATCTCATCGCAATGCCTGCTACTACTCGTAGGAGAGCCTCTCATGCCTCTGGAGCTCCTCCTAGCACTTCCGCGATGCCTTCATCGCCGCGAAGCATCGCCCAACCAGCCAAATCGTGGGCGACTGGAGCTCCTCCTAACACTGCCGCGATACCCTCATCGTCGGAAGGACCGCGCACCGCCCCCAGCTGAGGCAGCTTCGAAGATGATGGCCTCTTCTTCTACTTCCTCTTCTTCTTCTTCTTCTTCTTCTTCCTGCTCGCCTTTGATGACACCGACTAAAAATAAATCGCCCAACCAACCAAATCTTAGTCTGCTGGCGGCTTATATTTTATTAGAAAGTGCCATTTCGGGTTGAGCTTTCGACAGGAAATTACTTCGAATCTTTAAATCCGTCTGCCAGGAATCCAATTTCGGTGGAGCCGCCAACGAACGCCATGGAAGACGGAAGGAAACCACGACGATTAGGACAGACACACCACTAGAGGAAAATTATCTAGCAAATCCTTTTTAGTGAACGATCGCCTAATCTAGGTTCTCCCAATGAACACGTGCGAGAGTATCATCCCATGAAACAACGCAGATGTAAATCGAAGAGACGGCGGCGAGAGGGTACTTCTAGCTGGCCCTGCAAGATGCTACAGATTTTCCTAAGTGGCACGGTATGATTCGAGGGGCATGCCAGCTAAGAAAACAGGCAAAGGAGGACGAACTCGCCGACTTCCTAATGGAACAAGTTCCTCAAGTTCACAACCCAAGAAGAAGAAATATTTTGAGGGAAACGAACTTGCTGGTCCCTCGAATAGCAGGCTACCACATCCTCTCAAGGTCTCTGCCGGCGTCGAAGTCCACTCAGTGAGTTATCTATGTGTCCTACAGATATCACACATTTACTGAGTCCATAGTCTGACATTCGCTGTTCTGCCAATAAGTACATGTGCGAAGTTATCAAGCCTGTCATAGACGGGAGTATCCTCGAACAGTTTGACCCAGCGGACAAGATCATTAGGTTGATGAGTGGCCAAGAAACAACGATAGCAAGAATTCTTGACGCTCTTCAGCAGAAACTAAAATTGCGTAGTCCGGGTCAAGGCCGGCGTGGCTGCGGGGCGCTCACGGCGGGGGGTCTTGGGAGATGCTGCTAATAGCAAAATCCTCGTCGAGATTTAGTATTCTCGAGCTGGACAAGAGAAGTGGCACTGAACATTGCGGATTTGGAATGTTCTACTCGGTGTAGCAAATTCAAAATTGGTGCCGTCTTTTTTGTCCATCAGATGGTATCACCAAGTTTTCTGATGGGTCTATGACATTATAGCCTCCGCTCCTGCGACTGCACAACATAAGCAAACTCAAGAGGCGAGCTCATCACGAGGGGAATGTCAGAGAAGCAGGTTTACGATTCAAACATTTATTCAAGAGCAAATAAACTGAGAAGCAAAACTGGATTTCTCAGCGCTCACCAGCACTCTCTATCCGGACGAAGATTTTGAAAGAAACGAGGCAGCAGCCATTTCATAAGACTTAGCACAACTTAATCAGACCCACGATGAGCCTTGATATCGAACTCATAATTTTGTGTCGCGGCATGGATGCGCCCTCGAATCATTGATGATTTGATGATTCTTTCATCAGCTTCGTTCAACAAACAGATCCGTCTGGAAAAAGGGGCTTTGGACGCAGCTTCATGAACGAGAAACTGGCCCATGGTACGCCGATGGAGCAGAGAGGTGGGAGAAGAGAAGGAGGTGGTGGGGGGGTGGTCAGGGGCTAGTTCAGAGGTTTGGGGTCGAAGTGTTAATGCCACAATGGGGCTCTTTAGCATAGGAGAGAGGCAGAATCATAGCACAATTCAATGACAAATTTCACTGGTATATGCTCCTCTTTTGAGACTACCCCTGAGCAAAATATTGCTTACTGATTAACACCAGTCGCCCCTAATTTAATAATATCACCATTTTCTCAAACCCCTTCCTCCCTCCCAACCTGCTCCTCCTCCGCAATTTTCCAGCTCCTCCGCCAGTCGACATCCCACCCACTCACCCAAGTAATCAACATCGAACTGTGTGACTCGTTCCCGCAATTCCTGAAATTGGAGGCGCGACTTCAGCGGGAACACTGTACGTAAAGCTATCAATTGGCATAAGAGATAACAGACAACGTGAGACTATCTTCACAGGAATCTTGCGAGATGTAGTAATAACGATAGAGGAGCATGTTGATTGAGCCGAGCGTGCGATATGCTTCCCAGAGGATCCCAAAAACCTGGGCCCCACGTTGGTGGGTGGTACTGCACTCAGGTACCCTCCTAGACGCTATCCATGAGATATACCTTTCTCGCGAGACATTTCATTCCCAATCCTTCGCTAACCATCATTTTGAATCTTAATATGGTTTGTATTCGGGAACCACCGTGCATAAACTGAAGTTTGCTGTTCTCACCACCCACTGTTGTGCTTCCAATAGGCGGTGTCCTGGATTTGCGATTCGGGCTCTGCCCTCTTTACCTAAACGAGAACACCCTTCTAACGAAAGTGAAGATACTAAGCATCCTCGATTTATGGAACCACTTTATTTTATTGCGTGGGGGTTCTAATAGGTTCGTGCTCGCGTTTGAAATTGAGTTTGGTTTGTGGGCTTGAATTTGGGCAAGTGTTCCGGAAATAAGGCCAGAAAACATATCCTCAACCTCCAACAACCCCGAAGTCTTTGGCCTTGTCCATCTTTTCGGCCACTCGACTCGATGCAGGTCCATGAGCAAGGGGTTTATCCTAAAATCGACACTCAAACGATGCAACATGGCCTTTGTCACGTCGGATGTAGATGGGAGCCCGTTGGGCCCAACTTGGATGGAGATGCCGCTAAGGTTGGAATTTTCATGAAGCTCGGTCATCGAGTTCATGAAGTGTGCTGGATTTGGACTTGTGTTTACAGCGCCCCGGTCTGTGAGTAAGCAGATAATCTGCGACAAAGCATTGTGAAACTTGCGGAGCTCCCGAATGCCACCCTCCTTGACATACTCCGGCGGGTTTCTCTTGCGGCGAGGTTAAAAGCGGTCTCCTCGTTATCAGTAGTCCTCGTTATCAGTAGTTGCATTGATTTGAAGCTTTCTGTACTGTAATAAGAGTTCCACAGCACGGCGGTCGGCTCTCCAGACAGTAACTTGCAGCAGCGTCATTCCAGTGTCTTTGATCCTGGCATTAATCTGTTCCGGGTTATGAAACGCCTCGAGCAAGATGGCCAATGTGGCTGAGTCGAACGATGACAGGTCCCTCCTATCCCCGCCGCGCGAAATGTGGGAAAAGTAGACGTCGAAGATGTTCCGATTCTCTTTAGGATGAACAATAAATTCCATTGCCCCGGCATCTCGAAGGAAGTCGATCGCCTCTATCGAGATCAAGCCCCGATTTTGGTTCAACACCGCGTTTAGAATGGTGCCAAAGCAAATATACCCGCGATGGTTTTGTATAGTGAAAATACGATGCCTTTCTTGTTTCGACTTTGGTAAGAGCAGTTCCGCCGTGGTGAGGTTGCTATTTTGTAGGAGTGCTCGAGTAAATGGTAGGGGCCCATTCACATCATGCGTTGAGTACAAATTTGCACCATGCTTCAAGAGAACTCTAATGCTTGCAGGGTCCCCCTGTGCTGCTGCATAGCTTATTATAGATACCACTCGGTCATGGTGTAAGCATACTTCATCAACAGTACAGAAGCCGTAAGATAAAAGCCAGTCGACAACGAGATTGCAACATTTTTGAATGCATAGCTGCGTGACCGATGATTTATGCTCTTTAGTAATGGCGACTAGCTTCTCTGACATATTAATGCCCCATTTAGCCGCATGTTCGAGCATGAGTTCTGTGGCCGGGACATTGTTGGCCAAGACACCGCTTATGAATGGACATAAAACAGGGCCATCTTCAGTAGCTACTGAAAGGAAGGGATCTGCTCCACTGTTTAGAAGTAATTGAAGCATCTTGATCTGTCGATAGTTGAAGCTTGTTCCAAGTTTGAGACGGTAGTAGAGGCTCATATCGGAATTCTCGTATATGTTCAATAACATGTTTAATATCATGGTGGGTATAACACCCTGTCCCCGAGGAAACTCGCGGGGTCACTGAGTCTCAAGAATGCCGAGAAGCCTCACAAGTTCATCAATGCTCAGCTCGAAGAGCGAGAAGAAACAATAAAGGCTGATCCATCGTGTTGTTACGGATATTGTTGTGCCATAGGCTTCCTGCGCTGGTGTGTATAGTGTTCTTGCCGTCCAAGCTAGATCGGTTTCTAAAGGTTGATGAGAATATTTGGGTGCCAACCCTCCAATTATTGCTGCACACTTCTCTAGATATAATGCAATCCCCTGATTTAGATCGAATGGTTCACTTGGTGCTGATGCATTATATAAATGATTGAGGTGGTCAGTCCATTGGTCGAGCTGAGCCTCACCATAGTTGCTCTCAGCCGTGGAGTCTCCTTGGAATCGTTTTTGTATGACACGTCGAAGAGCAGAATAGTCGTCCGGGAACAGCCTCTTTAGGTAGTTGGTCGAAAGACTCGAGCCCTTAAGCATACTGAGAGCTAGATGGAGGCGCATCCAGGATTTTGTATCCTCATTCTCACCAATGGAGAAAGCGAGGAGAAGCGTCATACCCATCGCCTAGTCGTTGCCTAGATTTGCGGAGAATAAAAGCCATTCAAAACCTTAGATTTCGTTAACTGACGTACCTAGACCATAGAAGCTGCAGAGAACCTTGTCAAATACGAAAGTAATGAGCGGAGAATTTTCTCCTTTCCCAGGAGCTTGGTGTGCGCTTCGAGGTCAATGTTTTGAATTGTCTCTTACAATTCACTTTCCTGGTCCGGCAATGCTTTGGGTAGGTTGAGGTCTGGGAATTTCTGTTTCATTGCTGCCCTGCTGAGTTCCGCAAATTCGTATAACCCGTCTAATACCTTAGACTGGAAAGACAGTGACTGTTTTCAAAATGTAGTAGAAGTCGAATAGTGCCGTCAGCAAAACTTTCTATATACGTTTGCTCAAATGATGGAACAACCTACCGGAAGATTGTAGCTGTTGTGAGCAGTATCCGCCTGGTTCTTTTGGCTGGTATCAAAGTCAACAAAATAGCTCTATTCACGGGCCACAGGATTTCTCTTACACATGCTGAACTCTGTCGCTTGTGTTCGGAAACCTAAGCTCTAGCAAGATACGATACATGTATACGTGTTCGTCTAGCTCCCGGCAGAGTGTCAACCTCAAAATAGTTTCTACTAGGCTCGCGCCATCGAAAGACAATTTGGCAAGTGCAATGTTTAAGGGGCAGTTTTCTGCATCATCAGGTCTGCTTTTCATCCTTTCGAAGGTCTTAGATTGGTTCTCTCCGACCATTCTATTTGTCTCTATGCAGTAGGACGACAGGAAAGAGGGAGCAGGAGAGAAAGGCACAATTTACTCCTCTATCTATAGTCTATAAATATATTATCATGCAGATTCAAAGACTTTGACCCGCTCAGCACATCGGACTAGTTCTAAGACGACATTCCAATAGAAGCCAGTCAAGTCCTCCACAGAATTAAAGGCGTCAGGGTCGCCAACTTGCAAACAACGTATCGTGATATCCCGGTACCGCTCACCCATCCAGCATGCGAGGTCACTAGCACATTTGTTCGTCACCCCAGCTTTGAAACCCTCCGCTGAGACACCACCGTGGCGTGGAGAATTGGCGGCTCCGATCTTGGCGATAGATTGCCAGAACCCAATTTCAGCAAGAAGCAGTCCAAACGAGTAGATGTCGTACTTGATCTCATATCTAGGTTGCTCATGGGCTGGGACTCGAAGTCGGGGATGTCGATAGGTCTCCGAAACGGGCGTCTGCATGCCGCAGATTGAGATTTCCTCAGGAGCCGATGGCCTGGACAGACTGTAACCGCATACGAGTGGACGGCTCAGGTCAGGTAGGCTAACGCCTGCGCCGGCGGTGGGAAACATAAACACGATGTTGAGGGAGTTGAACATCTTGTGGTGCCAGCGGGCAAGGATAAAAGTGTAGAGGCTACTGGCGAGTGTCGCTGCGAGTGTGAACCGCTGGCTCAGGGTCGGGAGTGGAGCGCGGGACGATGTTCCAAGAAGTGGTTTCCTGTTAAGAAGACTATACAGCGAGACTGGCTGCGTGGAGGTTGAGAAGCCATCTGGAACACGGCTGACTAAGCCAAGTCTGTGTAGATGGCCGGTTTCAATACATCCAATGCTATCGGGGGTACAAAGAGTTGACGGCTTATTCTCCTGGCTCAGGAGCACAGAGAGTCTCGCTAGCCTCTCGAGGGCAATGGAACGTAACTCTACCCTAGCAGCTGTTGACTGAGGCAGGTCATACCACTCGATAAGCACAGAACCTATATGTGACAAAGTCAGCATTTCATCATCATACTGTTGGTGCCAACATAGTCGATCACGGTGGCTTACTTCCTTGACCATTCTTGTAGCTTACGAGCGAGAAAGCGTCCTGATCTGAAGCCGAAGACATATCAAAAGCCTCCAGATTTATCAATCTTTGTCTGAGGACTTCTGGAATAATTGGGCTCAGAGTCTCGTTTTCTGCGAGCTTCCTATATGCTTCGAAAAGCTTCGCCTGTTGGCTCATGACGCCTTCACCAAGCCGTGAAACTGGTGCGACCTCCTCTGGGTCTGCTAGGACGTAGCTAGAGATACCCTGCCACAGGATGCTGTCTTTCAGGTCGCTTGGGAGGACACTATAGAGCACCTGGTTCCAGTAACTAATCTCCTGGATCTTGCTCTCCAGGCATTCCCTGTGTGACTCTCTCCAGGGTGCCGCGTCATGTTTCACCCGCTTTCGCCATGGGATAGCTAACATCAGACGCTGGCTCAGTTGACTCCTTGCCGAGGCTACTTCCCTGACCTGCCTCTCAGCGGACCTGAGCATGCCCGGCGTCCCACTGGTTCGTTGCCGTTTCGCCGAATTCTCCCGTTCATGATTCTCTAGAACCTCTAGAGCACCCGAATCGCGAAGGACACGCTCAATCTCGACCAAGGCACTCAAAATGCTCTGGGCAGCGGTGATAATTGGGTTCTGAGTAGAGCTGGATAGATGTATTGCTAAGGGTACACTCGAGTATGCCGAATTATGACCGGTACTTTGCTGCATGGGAAGACTTTGCGTTAGTAAGATGGTCCTGTAAGAGACCTATCTAGTCAAATGGGATTATTAGACATATACCGATCGAAGCCCCAATTTCTCGGCCGCAATCCACCAGGAATGAAAACGGAAGAACTCGATCTGGAGTTTCCGCATCGACCTATCGACGTCGTCTCCAAAGTCTTTAGCAGATCCGATTGCATGCCAAACCTCGCACGCTTTATCGAAGACGGCGATAAGTCCAGATAACCCTATAGCGAAGCTAACACTTTCCATATTGAACTACTAAGTTAATTGCTCTCCAGTGCTGGCACCGCTAGGACTGCGTGAGACGGTGCAACGTATTGCTAAGCCGTCAGGTCAACTGGGGAGATAGGGATGTACTGTACGTGCACCATAATCATCGAGACGCCGAGTTGTTCATTTTGGCACGACTGCAAGGAATGGCTCAAAAATGGCGGACAGAATCATGAGGCGGGCTCTGTCTTTACTTATTTTCACATGTTTTATACATCTCAAACGTGGTTTGTCTCGAAACTACTCGAGGTCTAATTAGGAATAGCGCAGCCCCGTGGTTTAGGCGCCCACAACGTCTCAGCCAATCATATCAGCGAGTAAGGTAAGGGTAAGGGGTACAAGGAGGCGAAGGGGTTTCGGTGCCAGCACAGCCTTGCTTCCCGTGTTGCGTCTAAGTCATTTTCCGGCTGCCTTTTGATCTCGGCATTAAATATGCCTCTGCACTTCGCAATGAGATTCCTTTCGCCGGCCTAGACATTTGCTGTCACAGTCAGAGTGTCATGGCCGACTTTACCACGACATACCGAGAGATCGAGTCCGAAACAGTGTTCTCTGGCCGACGGAAAAATGCGCCTCTGGTGGACGGGCCAGCCAGTTTTCTGGCATTGGTCGTGGAGCTGGGAGTTCCGGTCTTGACCCGGAGGCAGCTCGGCGGAGGGGGGGTATATTCTGCTGGCAGCGGGTTTTCGTTTTCCGTCGCGAGGATTTTGACTGGAATAACGTTAAGGAAAGGTGTGGATTGGGCGAACAAGGTTCCTCATGACTGGTTCGATAATGTCGCCGTCCCAAGCAACGATGACGAAGTTGTCAAGATAAAGGGCTATATCACTAAGCGTATAGTACTCTCTCGTCGCCGGAGAGACAGAGATACCAGTATAGGTGATGAGGATGTGCAAACCTTTGCAGCTACGACGACCGAAGTCCGGATCCTGGCGAACAAGGCAGTACGGCAATCGCGCAACATCGTGGCCCTAATCGGGATATCGTGGACCACGCGTGAGGCTTTCGGGCGATTTTTACCAGAGGTGCTGCTCGAAGGCGCCACGCACGGCAGCTTGAGTCAATACCTACGAGTGTCTATGCATCGACTGTCATTTCGCGACAAGGCTCTCATACTCCTCGATGTCATCTCTGGCTTGGGCTTCCTCCACGAGAACGGCATCGTTCACTGTGACGTCAAACCTAGCAACATACTTATCTGCGACTGTTCGGACCGCCAGTCACTAGGGCTGCTGGACATGAAACCATATATCGTCAAACTCTGCGATTTTGGGTGCTCCATCATCCTCTCAGACTACCCCGAGACTCACCAATTTCAGCTCAAAGTTGGTACCCCCGGATGGATGGCGCCGGAAATGGAAAAGGGCACTCCACTCGACGCCCAGACGCTTTTAAAGACTGATATGTACAGCCTAGGGCATGTGGCCGCCGTCATTGCCGTTGGCACTCGGCTGCCGCTTGAAGTGGCTCCCAGCGCACCCGTTGAGAGTAGTTCTGCGTTGAAACACAACGATCCCGATCCCACACGCATTATAGACCCTGTTCTGAGCCTGTTGGTGGATATGGGCAAGGGCCGAGATCTGAACAATCTAACGGAAGCCCAGCTCACATTGTTCTCAGAGATTATCTCGCACACACTACAGTTCAAACCATCGGACAGAGCTGACGCCGCGGACATCTATCGACTGTGTCAGCATCATCTCTTGAACGAGATTCGCAAATTTCACTCCGAGAAAGATGCGGATAATCTCAAGTAACAGCACAGCTCCTCAAAATAAATACTTCCCAACGCTAACGTATCATAGGTCGATGCTTCCAAGACGCCCAGGAAAGCCTCTTTCAAAGGCGATGGGGGCCGATGGATTGTTTACTGCCACGGTGCCAGAGGTAAGTAGGATTCGCCTCTCGCCGATTGGTAATATAGATAACCGATACGAGGACCTAGTTCGCCTTCGAAACGAACATACGCAGCTCTCAGCTGCCTCGCCAGTGTCGAAAAGAAGTCTACGGAGACCTCGAAAGAAGGATCAGAAATAATCGAAGAGATGCGGGCGATTGTGCCCTACAGCTGGCGGCCCTGGTACTTAACGGCTACGTGGACGACGACGGCAACATGAAAGAGAAAGTCAAAGCAAATTTAATCAAGGCCATTGCCTGTGGCAACGATGTGGCCATGTCCGGCGCCATAAACGTGCTCCAAGCGATGGGGCAAGAGCTTTCCGGTGATTCGCAGCTCCGCGTACTGCAGAGGTTCCAGGATCTCGCCTTCCGTGCGCAAGGAATCGCCGAGACCAAATCGCTCTTTTTCCCGCTGGCGTTTGACACTTCAAAAATATCGAAACTCCCTACAGGAGCGGCCTGTTTTCCGTTCGTGCACCGCCAAGACATCAACGAGAAACTCGTTGGCGTCCGGTCGTGGGCAAGAGAATGCAAGCAGGACTTTGCAGACTACCTCGCATCCCGTGAGTATCGGCATACTCTATACACGGTTGTTCTCCGCATTCTGGAGAATCATGGTACCATATCGTCCCATCCAAATCGCGGCCCGTTCTTTGATTCTGTGGTCGAGAGATATATATATGACCCTGACGTCACCTTCGAAATCTTGGACCTATGTGAACAGGACATTTTCGTCCGCGAGATTATCGACAGAGACATGCTCGAGGAGCCAGTTGAATTTGGGCTCACACTTCTACAGCTTTCTGTTTGCCGGGGGGATTTGTTGACTGTGAGAACACTCCTAGAGGAAAATTTAGGCGCAGACACGAACGCATATGGGAAGACCCCTAATTGGACCCCTCTCTGGCTTGCCTGCTTACTAGGCTACCATGACATAGCTACCATTCTGATTCAACACGGCGCTGACATAACTTGCCAGGACTCGGTGCAAGGCATTACGGTGCTGCACTTGCTGAGTCAGTTCTTGAGCAGGGACGAGGTGGAAGGTATTGGGTACCAGGCCCTTGCTGCAGGGGTAGATGTTAACACAGGCTTTGTCGTCGGCAAGGAACAGCAAGATGGTGTCACCCCGCTACTTGCCTCGGTGCTGACATTCGATTTCTCCGGCGGAGAGGCCGCGAGGTTTCTTCTCGACAATGGAGCGAGCCCGCTATACTTCACCACCTCGTACTCAGAAGCGTACAATTTGCCAGTGTCGCCCTTGTCACTGTGCATCTTGAATATCGACAAGGCTCTTATTGAGTCAATTTTGTCAACGGACTTCCTATCCTGGCCAAGGGTCAGCAGAATAAGTAGTGTCAGAGTCGCGCAGGCCGTGGGCGTGCAGCTCATGCGCACAAAAACATGCTTTCGCGCCATGCTTGAGACAGGTAAGAATTATAACAACCTCCAGTCGATATTACGAGAGACGGTTGGATGGGTGGAATCATGCATATTCTACTGGAAACCGGATTGGTCGCCGCTCGGCTTTGCCTATGATATCGATCGAGCGGACATGATGAAGCTGCTACTCAAGATCGACCCTGGAACGTCGCTAGATATAGAAGATGCCGGCGCAAGCATGAATATACTAGCGCAGTGCGTTATCCGGCACAACTTTCGGTGTGTCAAGGCGCTTGTCCGACACGGAGCCGACGTTCTGGGATCTACCAGGATGAAGGATGATGCACTCTCGTCGGTGTTCGGCGGGGACCAAGTACGGAGAGACGAAATGCAACACATCTTACAGGGAGAGAGTCGGCTTTCACGAATAGCAAGGGATATGCCGTCGATACTAAGCTTTGTCCTAGACCACCTCGAAAGCCTGCCAGTTGAAAAGCGAGGGGGTCGCTCGGTGAAGAGTATACTAGAATCCTGGCAGGTGGACAATGCTGGTATATTCGACACCCTTGTCTTGGAAGGTGGCTCCGAGGAGCTTGTGATCGCCGAAGCGCTCCGAGTCAAATACCACCTGGGTCACGACCGAGTACAGCCTTTTCCGCCCAATTGTACGACTCTGATGGGGGCCTTAATAGTGTGGTCCAACGCCTACGGGTATGGAAGGCTCGACCAGGTCCGCTACCTGCTCTCATTAAGACCGAAGCCAAAGTTTTTTCTCCCGAGTGGGATTAACTTATTACAGCTGGCTCTCATAATAACAGATGGGAGTGAGTTTAGAGACATTGTCCTAAGAGCTAGAAAGTGTGTCGATGCTAACGGTTTCAATAGCTGATGCTATCGAACAGATCGAACTCATTCGTCTGCTTCTCAACGCCTACCCAGACATGGAAAATTTGACGGGAGGCTTGCGGCATATGCTCCCGCCCCTTCTTCAAGCTGCAGCCGGGACAAATCATGAGGTCATTCGGCTGCTGGAAGATCATGTAAGAACCATGCATCCGGGGAAAACACTGCCTTATAATTATCTGCACCATCGCGCCGAGTCGACAGATGGTAGCCCGGCCATGATGACCATGTTGGACGCCTGCAGACTTGCCATCCAAGACCGAGGACTTGTCGACACCAAATACGGCTACGGCCTCCTCCAGCAAGGGGACCGTAAGCGAAAGGACGATATCAAGCTTAGCTCAGTTGACCAGTTGACAAGACACAAGGATCGAAAGGAGATCTTCACGTATTTGAGAGAAAAGGGCGCACAGTTTTGGTACGAAATTGACGGGTATTTTATCGGGTGAGTACATTGTCGCTGAGCTCTCAACTACCCCTCCCCCCCCCCCTTATCAAAACCGGCTTGCTCGCTCGAGCTCATTTGGCTACATGTAATATTGACAGTTTTTTCTAGTGCCCGCGTCGTATTGATGACTTCCGTGTCGACCCGCGACCTGTACGCATTCCTGCAGAAAACCACGATGAAGTATTCACTCGGGCCATGGATTCATAAGGTGGCAGAGAGTATGTTTACTTTTCCTTATTATTTTCTATAACAAGTGCTCCTGATAAACTAAATGATAAAAATTAGACAGAATCACGTGGGAAGACATGAAGAGTAGCATCAGTCGCACAGGAGAGGTGATTTGTGACGACATACCCGACTTTGCAGACGACATGGCTCTGCTGGCATGGTTTCCCGGAACCTCAAGCCTAGCCGCACAGTATCAGCTGTTCCGAGTGCTTGAGTTGATGTGGTCCGAGAATAGCCTTCGCCTATGTGCAAGCGACTTCGCATCCCCATCAGCAGATGCATCGAGACAGATGAACCGATACCTTTCAACGCGAGTCGAACAGAAAAATGGCTGGGGACGAACATATGGAGGTGAGTCCAGCTACGTTCTTTCATATACCAGTCCCACTAAATTGGTTTCAATCCCTGTTAGAAAAACCACCATATACCTCTACAGACTGTCTTGAGCCGTGGATTGTAAAGCAGGATGAAGACAAGGGAGTTGATTTCGTCAAATACATCCGCCCTGGACGGGTTTGGACGTCAGATGAGGTTGAGGAGCTCATGGACAGTGTGTTTAGAGAGTGGGATGAAGAGTTTGGTGAGCGTGATAAGGCTATAATCTCAGAGCTGCAAGCTGCGGCAATGAGTTATTTTTAAGTGAGTTTATAAGGATACTTAACGTTGTGATAAACGTAAATAGAATATAAGACTTTTAGTTAAAGTTTAAATTAGTATGATAGTGACATGAATCCACCAGAATATTTGATAATTTTAGGTCCCAGTAAGTGAAGCCTAGTTGATGATGCACACGTAGGCCAGAAGCAACATCTATTGTTAGCAACAGACGCTCCATATCCGTAACCGAGTCTTGATCCGCGCTGCTTAAGAAGTTCTCTAGGTTACCATAATCAGCCAACCGAGACAGCAGCATTGGAACTAGTCCCCTGTTTTCCCATCCAATATATAGCAGCCTAGAAATTTTTCCGTAGTCTCGCAAAACTGGATGAAAGAGGACACGGAGCTCCCGTCGTACTTCAGCGATATAGCTCTTTCGACTTTAGTATGGTTTTGCTCCATCGCGAATTTGATATCTTTTACAAGCTACCAAATCTCCGATGCGGAGACTAGGAGCATGAACGGCTTCCTCTGCCGTGACGCAGTGTGTTGTAACATCACAGAATGTACCGCGGCCGAGAGAGTATGGCCAAGCACGCGGACTTTTATTTCCAGCAGGGAGGAAATCGCCGGGAACGTGAATTTGTGGATAGCTAGAGTGGAGAATAAAGCTGATCAGTTCAATGATGCTTACATCGGGGAGAGATGTGATTATGTGTTTGTTATCTTCTGGCTCAACCGAAGTCGATTCATCACCTGATAGCGTGGTTGGAGGATCTGCGAAGTCGAAAGTGCTCATCGTTATTGAAAAGAAAGAATAGAGTCAAGACCTACTTTGTAATTGCGGGCTAGAAACTTATTGCTTTTGGTGGTGCCTAAATCAATGTGCTAGGCTGCAGCGGCTAAGCCTCCCAACTGACAAAGCTTGGCAGAGACCAGCGCTCACGCTTACATAGCCTCACAAATACACTGCCACGAGGAAAGAGTCATCTCACGAAGAATGTCTTGCAAACTGCCCAATCGAATTGCCAATAAGTCTTTCCCACAAATGGCTGATCTTTACTTAAAAAATACGGTCATACTTGCTGCTCCAGCGCATTTGATATCTTTAAGTGCATCCATTTCCCTCCTCTTCAGGTATACTTGGCCCAGAGGTGTTCCTTTCAATTGTTCGTTGTGCCATCCATATAGTTGACTATGGCGGCCGGTGTTGGCGAAGCTCTCGGTGCTGCCGGTCTTGTTGCAGGGATCAAAAGAGCATTCGACACGTACATATTTCTAGACGACCTATTTCGCCATGACGACGATGCTCACTCCCTTGTGTTAAAATACAAAACCACGAATTTGCGTCTCCAGAGGTGGTTCGAAAAGCTAGATAGAATGATTATGGCTAGCTACGATCCTGTCTCACCCTTGTCTGCCCAGGTCAAAAAGCTCCTAGTGGGTCATCTTACAGAAATCGACCTTTGCACCCGGGAGATTGAGAAATTTTTCGAGGCTCAAGGTCTGAACGAACTTCCTGCTTATGGAAGCTTGATAGGACAACCTATGAGATTGTTTGTTGTGCCAGAAACGGACAAGGAAACCTTGGCAAGTTATCAGCCTAGAAGGTCCAAGAGATTCAAACTTAAGACCAAGCAGTTTTTTAGAACGAATCTCGACAAACTCCACTAGTCTACGAATAGTTTGTAGGTCATCTTACCTATTGGTAATACGGAAAACACAATTGCGGCGATTCTTTTGCCTCAGCTTCAGAGCATTAAAGACCTCGACATTGTGGCAAGTTCGGCCAGAGAGTCTTGATCGAGTGGAAACGCATTAGTCCCAGTTTAGACGATGACGAACGACTTGACAAAGCTATTCGAAGAATCGAAGCTCTAGGGGCACTCCTATGTCAGCCCAAAGAACAAGGGTTCCGGATACCATATTTTCTCAGTATCTACAATAGTACACTATTGGACAAAGGTTACGTCTATCGGCTGCCATCATCCAAGTTGAAAATCTTGGTTACTATTCTCTAGCCGATCGAATAGATCCTAATGGCAGAGATGGGAAATTTAAGAAGAGACTACCTGCGATTCTATTGTTAGGCGATCGTTTCAATCTCGCGTATAGGAGCAAAAGAACTGGAACATATTTCAGGGTTAACAAAAACATATCTCTCGTTGACAACTCTAAGAAGAGAAAAGCAAATATCAAGTCAATATACATTCTCAAGGAAGTATACAGCATAACACCATTCAAAGTGAGCCACGCTTGGATCCGCTCTATACCGTTGGCAGTCCACGGCTTCGAAATCGACTTCGTCAAGCCACCGTTGCCTCCGAATGTGCAGTATACGTAGAATGCAACTACTCAAACAAGCCCAGTTAGAATTTATATTTATATCGTAATAAATTTTGAAAAACTATATCCAAACATCTGATTATCCATTCTTTCCAGCCGGTACTTAATCTCCAAAATTCGAGCTACAGCCTCTGTCGGATCATATATAGGCACTGGTACCCGACGAACGATTATTTTGCGACTCTGGACTCAAGTAGTGATCGTGAAAATTCTTGCGCTTCAACGGCCGATCATAGCATGACGTCTAGCTCACCGTTGCGTCGCATTTGGGAATCATTGCTCACGCGAGCGCAGCGACCTCGGCAGTAATTGCAGCGCCGCTCTCCAGACCCGTCTGCCCATCCAGCACTTTCAGTGCAGCGGCCGGCTTGGCTTTGGGCGTGTTAATGTACGCCCCCGCAACAGCCTTCAGCGCGACAGTCTGCAGCGAGACCTGGATCGCGTTTTCCACTAGTGTCTTGTCTGCATCCCAGGCGTCGGTCTCGGCCCCGGCTTCGTATTCGAGCAATGTGTTGTCGTCTACGTCGACAGACGTGGTTTCGTCGTCGCTTTCTTCCCTGTCGGGATCTGCATGCGGTTCACTAGTCGTGTTCTGGTATTGCAATGTTGCCAGGTCAGAGGCAAGATGAAGAAGTGCAGGTTTAAGGAGCGGTGATGGAGGTAGCGGTATCTCCTCTGGCTGCAACTCCTCCTCAATTGAAGCCGGACGCCGCCATATATACTCGGGTGATGGCTCTTTCTCTGCTGCGTGCTTCAATGCCAATGAATTAGGCTGTATCTGTGCTCCAAATGGCCAGCCTGGTTGTATAGATCGCTCGGCCTCTGTAGAGCCAGCCTCAACTGGCGACTGAAAAGCGAATGTGAACTCTGACGATGGTAAACGGGCAGCTTTGGACGCCGCTGTTCCTTGTGGTGCAAGCTCGGGTTGCAGTCTTGCCTGTGATAACCAGGCTACTCGTGTCGATGGCTCATGCAAAGGCACTGCCTCAGCTGTGACTGACGACTGCATTTTGAAAGTAAATTCTACCTTCGGCAATGATTTAGCTGTGATTTGTGGCTCACATATGACCTCTTTCGTCTTAGGAAGTGATACTCCCAGCAGCGAGTCATGTTCAGGAACCGTGTTGCTAAGCGACAATTGCTCTTGGTGGTTTGTTAGCTGCTCAACTCCGAGAGCACCCATCTGTTCCACCAGCGCAGTTTCAATCACGTCTTCTGCCTTGAGAACGGCTTCAGGAAGACCCAGTCCATCGTTCATGGTGATGGCCTCCAATCTCCGAGTCAGATCTGCACACTGAGTCACCGAAGCTTCATATCGATCCAACAATTTTCTCGCAGTGACAGCCTCCCCCTTATCAGTCATGTCTTGCACAGCGTCCCTCCACTCACTTTTGAGTTCGCCAGTGGAATCGTATGGCCTCGCCTTCTTCATAAATTCGGCCCATTCACTAACGACTTTCGCGGCGCTCTCTTGGCCGATCTCGAACCACTCCTCGTGGCTCTTCCGACAATGCGCAGCTTTGCAGATACCTTCCCGGCGCCATTCCATGATGAGCTCGTGGTGCGTCAGCGTCTCGGCCCGGTGAGCGTTGGGGACCTTGTGCACGCTGAATAGTAGATTTGGCGTATACCCGCACTCAGACCACTCGTCTAAACGGTCCTGGACGGTACGTGAGGTCCAGCCGATCTTGACATGGCCCGGAGAAGAGCTCCGGTCGAAGATGTACAATGACCCGTCTCTAAAGTCATACTTCTCGTCGACTAGGCAATTTAAGAGGTTGTAGGCGACCGAGTTCTCGTGAAGGTGTGGTTCGTTGACATGCGGAACGAATTCGGGCAAGGGTGGTTTGGGGCGTGATACGGTTCTCGTCGTAGCCAGATATGTCAAAGCATTGCCGTCGTATGGTCGCAGATTGTAACGCTGTCGAGTGAGCGGTTCATATGTATGTTCTTTTCCATTTAGTGAGGCATATCGAGCAATTGACTGTGTTGCGACAGTTTCGGACATAGTTGAACCATCTGTGTAAAGTTTTTCTCCATCGGATATCGCAGTGGAGTTGCTACGTGATTGCGTGTCAAGTGAGGTGACATTGCTAGTTGTTGAAATAACAAATGTACTTGCGCCATCCGTGACGACATGGTTCAACTCATCCGCTTCGACAGTAGTTGGGAGAAGAGACGCTTCGCCCGCTCGTTCTAAGATCTCCTGCTGCCATCGCTCGGCCAAAGGCTCCAAGTGGGCTATATATTGTATACGATCTCGATGCTGAGCCCGGCCTTTTCTGCAACAGTTACACAAGATGTATTCTTCGAGCAGATCGAGGCTGACGATGCCTGATGAGGCCGCGATGATTTGTCCACGTAATTCGATTGCGCGTTCATTGTCTGCTTTTAGACAATCCCAGGAGCACCTTCTTTGGGTAGTTTTAGCTATGAATATACATTGTCTTTGGTTTGAAGGATTGAGATTGTAGAACGACATATAATAGGCTATACCAGGTTCAACAGCCATATTCAATGATGCCGAGTATGAATACTGAAGTTGATTCGGCTAGGTTCCCTAGATGAGATTTATGAGAAGCGAGGCCTTCGTGGTTTGTTCTGCCTGTTCGCACCAGGAGGGCAGGATACGAAGTATTTAGTCCGCGGCCGTCAGTACGGGCGCGGGCCGTGGCGGCATGGTGGCGGAGGCTGGGGCAGCCTAGTCATACATAAAGCAGTACGGAGGTACAGCGGGTAAGTATTGACACCCCCCCTGGTCGATTTCAAAAAACCACACCCTTGCATCACAACCACAACGCAGTAAAATAACACAAAAATAAATTTGTGTATAGTCTTCTGTCTAAGGATAGTTCTAGTCTTGAAATGGGGTCATTTCGTTAAGTATTGCAAAAGCTGTAAATTGCATATCGCGTTTGGTCGACAGGGGGGTGACAATACTTCACCGCTGTAACTCCGTAGACAGGCCCACAGCCTCACAGGCTTAGCGCCGAGGCGTTCTCGCAGGCTCCCAAAATGGACACCCGCGACTTGGAATGGTGTTGTACCATTATTTGGTGCACTCATGCTGTAGTAGTGGTCAGAAATTACAGTATGCGATGTCGAGACCGTGCTTGGCGGGGAGGACCACCGGAGTTGGGAGCAAGATCAGGCTCCCCATACTAGCGCGTCCGTTACAATAGCACTTGACGGATGACAACGACAGAGTTTTATATCCTAGGAGGGGAGTATTATTGGATGATTTAGATGACTCGATAACCTTATTCGACTTCTTGTTGATGATTCTCTTCTTGATTTTGACCATATCGATTGTGGTGGTTCGTGAATAAGTGAGATTTTATGTGGGGGATGCGACGCGTGGGGAGCCAAAATATTGAATTTTACGCGACCGGGATACCAACATCGCGAATGTTGGGGTCCAAGTCGCCCGTGTTCGAAGTTGGTTCCGACTCGCTTATTGGCGAGTAGGCTCCAGAGGCCCACCCACCTATGTGTATTATTAGGAAGATCAACGAGTACTCTTTCTCTTTTGAGCCAGCAATAGTGTGGCCACCAGTGGCCGAGGAGCCCAACCGGGCCGCCCCTGTCCACCCCGAGCTCCCCTCCTTCACTTGCTCAGCCTGGCTCAGGTTTGGCTTTAGCTGAGGCCCCAGGCCTAAAGCAGCAGCAGCTCAGGTCGGAAGACGGAAATGGAAAATGCTCATATCGAAATGCCGATATCGGACTACCTTAATCTGCTAATACAATATGGTATAATACGACTCGGGTTTGGATTTTGCTTCAGCATTGACGAGAAGTTGAAGACATTTGTACTGATTATGTCTTAAACTAGTGGTGCCTCAATATAATATCCCACTCCAAATCAAATATTTCATCATGAAAATATAATTTGCTGAATCGAGCTGCCGAAGAAAGGATCGAATTCAAGTCGCACTTGAATCAAGCTAGCCCAGTTACCACCTTCAACACCACGAGCCATCAGCCGCATCTAACACGGAAAGAGAAGGAGGAAAACGAAGCTTAGAACGTGAAATATCTCCTTACAGGTGGAGGTGAAGGAAGTCGATCTGGTCATAAACAGCAAAACCAAATCAACCCACGATGCCTTATTCGCTCGTCGAGGTACTACAAATGCTGCAAAGACTTTCATTGAATCTGCTGGAAAGTTCCACAGCTCCAGACCCCCAATATGATTCTCAGCCTCAACGGGGCAAGCAGTTTCTTCCACCACCAAAGCAAGAAGTTTCAAGGAAGGAAGATTGTCTCCATCACACCAACAATGAATTTAAGCAAAGTTCTCTGAACAAGGATTGTAGACTCTGCCGCCGAAGATGGGAGACCGGCCCCAGCAATGCTTCTTCCACCAACGAAGTCAGAAGCTCCTGTGACGGAAGATTGACTCCACCCACACCAACAGTAAATCTAAGCAAAGTTTCCTAGCCATCGATGAAGGAAGCTTGTCTCCACCCTCAGTGCATCTAAGTGGCATCCCCTGAAAAGGCTTCTGGAAGTAGTAGCAGATGATGAGAAACATCTCTACCGACAGTGATTATCTCCACCAACAGTACATTTAAGCCAAGTTTCCTGAATAAGGGTTTTGGACGTGGTGACCAAGTCCCCACCATCTACTCCTCCGTTTGGGGATTTTCTTCCCCGATCCCGATGCCATGGATGCGTTCAGTCTGAGGCCACGATGTCCCCTCCTACTCGTCCTCGTGATTCCTTTCCCCCTCTCCAATAACACGATTTTGTCGCCTATTATAGAGGTAAACTACATTTTAGTGTAGCAAAGCCGTCGGTGCTAGAGCTCTGCTATCGGAAGAAAATGAATCGTTAAGTAGCGATGACGTGGAGAGAAGATAGGTGCTTCATCCTTATATAAATCTCTTTCTTCATTTCCTATGCGCCCGACTCCATTAAAGTCTAAAACCCTACATGATCCAGCAAGCCCACAAGCTTCCCCTCACTCATGCGCCTCAGTGCCATTCTCTGATCCTCATCTTGATTCATGCTCAGGAAGTCCTCATTACACAATCTCCACGGCACTAGGGCGCCCAAGATCTCGTCAATATCCGCCAACTTCTCAATGCCCGGAATGGTACTTGGTCGCTTCACATCCATCTTCTGCAGCTCTTCCTCCCATGCCTGCGCGACTTCCCAATCAATCCCTGGACCATTGCCGGATACTCCGGGAGCTGGAAGAGGCGAAGGAAACTGGCCCGTGAGTTTGGCATTGCGTAGCGCTTCAGCCTCTATCTCTTGTGAAGTCGTGTCTCCCGACCAACCGCGAAATTGGCCGCCATTGCTGCCAAACGAGCGGAAGAACTCGTATGCTGGGTGCAGGATACTGGCAAAGTCATAGTCAAGGAGAGCAGTTATGCGACCTGTGGTAGGATCACAAAGAAGATTGTCGGGAGCTGTGCCTCGGTGTTAATACCAGGTTCGAGGCCAAGATTAGGAAAGATACTTACTAAAATCCGCGTGTATGATAGACTTGTCGAGCTTGGTAGAGAAGTGAGAGAACAATGATGGCAGCCAATGCTCGATCAAGGCGTCAATACGTTCTCGAATACCGTTAACATGCCAGCCCTGAAGGTACGGGTTTTTATCTGCCTTGGCGAGCGCGATTTTCAGGCGACCTCTATACAAGTTTTTAAGAGTATCCCAAGGTCCCGCCCCAACGCTTGTCATGGGTCCACTCACGATGGCGCCGTTGTCATCAAACGTCGCTCCTCCGAAGCCGTGAATACTCTGGGGAAGCGAGAAGTCCTGCAGTGCCTTCAGCAGCCCCGCCATTTGTGCCAGGATCCCTCTCTTTTAGTCAAGAGACATGGCTCCGCCGAATGCCTCGCCCATTGGTATACCAGGTATCAATTCCTGCAAAATCCAGCCTGTATGCTTGCGACCTGCGCCACCCCAGCCAATGACGCGTGGGACGACGGGTGGATTGATATGGCGTAGGGCATCTGCGGCAGGAGCGAGGATAGCGACTTCGTTCTGCACTCGTGTTTCCTGGTGCATGCCTTCGGTGTCAAGGTTGCTGAGCCGCAGTATAAACTCCCTAGTGCCTACTGGAATGTCGATGCATCCTGGCTACTGAAGCTTGTATCCTCTATCTGCGTTCACTGGCCCACCCAAGGTGTCACCGGGAAGCACGAGGTGATAGACGAAGTTGTATTTGAATGGGCGATCGGGTTCGTATTGTATCGGCGTGGTTTTGATCTGTTGTACGTCCTATTCACAGTCATTCATTGTTAGTCGTTAAATGCAGAGAGTGGAGATGCTCACGAAGTGCCGTGCGGCAAGCGGAGAGTAATAATAGGACATACATTGCTGGGGAGATGTAAATGATCTATTAACAGTTGCTGGATGTAATTGAGACGCGACTGATACGTAGCGTGGTTGTGGTTTGCCGCCATGTAGATTGTTAGTCAAATTCAAATAATGGGGTGTAGGTGTAGGTCGCGAGCCTGGGAAAAATGGAAGGTTCGTGCGCAGACATGAATCACGTGGTTTGGATGTTACCGTGTTGGACACCCGTAGACATTGTATTGTGGGGGCTGTTGCCGACCCTCGCCCAAAAACGTTTTATATATCGGGGGCCTGCGTGTCCGATCTCGAGCCCTCGTTGGCCTAGTTCTACGGCTGGCTTGGTCTCTCAATCTTACCTGCGTGGTTTTTAAGTCTAAGGGTTTTTATATTTAAATAATAGTATTTTGAAGCCTTATAATAAAACCTTGTATTAAAGCTTTGCCTTATAGAAGCTCTTATTAAATCACCTAATAAAAGAGTTCTTATAATAACCTCTTTTGTTTTAGATCACTTAATATAAGAACCTCTATAACGACTTTTGTTTTTCCTTTTTGTACTCTGCCTAATTATTATACGATAACGCAAAAGTTAGGTGATTTTCGATTCTTTTAGTGGTTTTTGAACTGTATAGACAGGACCCCCTTTTTTATCCCCAAACAAGTTTTTGGGCATTACCTTAAAAATCAAGTAATATTTACGATATAACCGGTACGAAAGAGTGGGTCAATAATGCGGGGTCAGAAATGCTTCAACCAAAGCGAGAACATAAAGTTAGGGTGAAGCATTTGCCTGAGATCTATTCAAGAGGACTTCTTTTGACTTTGCATCGAAATAACCAATCACTATACCAAAGATTCTAGGAAGAGCTCGCGGAATCGGGCATGCAGCAATGCTGTGTTTATAAGTGTCCTTCCGATTCTTTTTTGCTTTGCTATCTTTCTGAAGTTGTGGGCTCTCCATCGACTGAACACATGTTCACCGCAGGACTCGGTATCTTGGGCTCCGGACTTCATACAAGGCCCCTCGGACATAGTCAGTATCATATCCCTCCATTTAACATGCTTTAACGTCTACGTGCTCATGATCAGAGAAGATCGTCTGGAGCACCTAGCAACGTTGAGTCCAGTAAAGTTCGATGTGGAGCTCTTCTCTACGTCGGTGTATAAAGGTCAGCCTCGAAAAGAGCCCAACGACGCCTGGGAGAAAATAGTCGATCGTACGTGTCCCCCGCAGCTGGAAGCAATGCCCATCCCCATGTGTATTTAGCCGACAAACTATTGAGTACAGATCCGATGATCCTAGCGGACAACAGAACGCTACAGGCATTTGATGCTTCGGTGCAACCCACCAAGGGGTTCGATGAACAATACTTCGCCACGGTCGAAGTTTTTCATTACCTTCACTGCTTAGATTTACACGAATGTTCATCTGGCGAGACCACTAATAGCACGTTGGTACTTTTCAAAATACACCAAAGATTGTGTGGAAACATGTTGGTAAGTTGGATTGATCCCCATGAAAATGGAATAAGTGATCAAGATGTTAACATGGGCAGATCACTGTATAGATCTGCTACGACAGGTGCTCATGTGCACCAGTAGCACAGGCCTGTTATTCTACACTGATCATGGTCCACCAAGGTATATCCCTCGAACGATTCCACCCCTGCAATGGGGAGCCAGGACACTTCTAGTACGCCATATTCAACGCCGCATAGTGTAGGCTCGAACTAGGGGTCCCATCGGCAAAAACGCCGACGCAATCGAGATGCATCGGAAGACGGCCGAGGGAATGAAAGCTCCAAACGACGCAGGATTAAACCGGGTGCGGGTTCCGTACGGCAACCCGGCTTTGCATACCATTTTCACAAGAAAGACCCTCGCAAATACTGTCCTCTCAATGACAGAAATTTTCGATGTGCTGGCCCGGGACCAGCTAAACTGCGGCGTATGGAGTAAGTTCTCTAAAGAAACCCCGTGACCCATTTTAACATGTTGCCATTATGTAGAGATCACTTTAAGGCTGTTCATAGGCCGTTGCAATGTGAAAGATGTTATGCTAGCTTCGGAGATCTAAAGGAACTTAGAGCACATCGTCAGTCAGTAGGATGTGAACGCGAACCCGATGACATGAAAGAGAGAATCGATGATAGCCAGATGGATGAAATAGAGCAACTCTTGAGGGTCAGACGTGGACTCAGCAGCAGAGAAAAAGAGCAACATGACACTGAGAATTGGTTCAGTATCCGGGCAATACTCTTCCCCGACACAGCGAAACCTGATCATCCTTGTAGGTGGCCTGTGACTGTTGCAGGTTGATCTTGGGCTGACATTTGCCTTGCAAGGGTGTGAAAATGTTGAATCTCATTTAAGCATCCCATCAAGAGATCTCGATGACCTTATGGCAAACATCAACAGCATTCTAGAGGTCTATAGCGGGTGAGGGCTGTTTCAATGCAATCCCGAGACGGACTTTTGTTACAAGAATGCTTTCCGGCCAGCCATCCAAGGAAAATTTGTTATACTAGAGGGGTTCGAAATATTCAATCGCTCACTCACACCAGCGAACGAGCGTTGTTTGGCTTTTATCGATCGACGATCTGAACCCACGGGCGGGGGTAGGATGCACCGTCAAAGTCACCTTGCTATGGGTGAGGCTACCACGTCTAGATTCTCCCCAAGCAGGTCTCAGGAACTCGTTCGATATGAACGTAGTCCTGAGCCTCAACTTAAATCTGGCATCGGAGTTCCTTTCCGCAAGCCAGAGACAGATCTACCTCAGACCCCGGACTTTCCCACTGTATCGCCTTTTCAAACTTCATCTATCGAGATCACACCGGCGACATCATCTCAAGAGGATTCATCGCTTCCTTCATCAACCCCTCATCTAGCGGGCATGGAACCATGGCTTCAGGGTACAGGAGACAACAATACAATGCTACACCAGGACGAAAACCAAGATATCATAGACATTTTCCAAGATACTGATTTCTCAGATCTGTCATCATTCGATTCGCTACGCCGAGAATATGCGCTAGTCGAGACTAATACCAATGAATTTGATGATACTCAGCTAGAGATGGACCTTCCCGGGTGGGACAGTAACAATTTGATGAATCAATTCGAACTAGAACTCGAGCGCTCAGAAGCAATGGTTGAATAGAAAGGCAATCTGGACAAAGATAGGAACCAAGGACTGCCAAAAACCGTGACCAACTCCAGACACTATCAACATATCATCCCTAGCACAAGAGAGAGACCTTTATTACTCCAAATCATCCCAGACAGTCAGTCCACCAGTCAGAGAGAGTAGGGATCTCGTCCTCCTGCCTTCATACCATAAGTCAGAATAGTATAAGTGTCGGCCGCGATTTCCTGGGACTGGTGAGCTGTGTGCCATCAGCTGAGAATGACTTGCTTCTCTCTCGACTTTACTCACAACGTTTCCATAATTCCATCTACACCGTAGCCATGGGCATGAAACCATGTAGCTGCAACACTACTTCCCATATCCTAGAAGAGGTTAGAAGAGTAATGAGCCGATGGTCGAACTCTGGTACCTGGGTCAATAGGTTGGGGCTCGGGGGTGGGGTTATTCCCGCCGGTTGATGTTGTGTTGTTTTCTCCGTAGCCATTGCAGAGGATGCATCGATGCTGAATATACATGTTGGAACGCTTGGGCGTGAGAAGGTTGGCTTGGCGCAAAGGTGGGTTGTGACTGTATGCCAGTAGCATATGACTGGAGTAGCAAAGTGTGAGAGATGAGAATGGATGAACCAAAATTTGGAGGATTTCTTCAGGGCTTTATACTTCAAGCTTCAAGAATGCAAAAGTCCCACACTATGCTCAACAATCCACGCAAGACTTCGGAGGAGAAATGCTTCGCGGCACGGAAGTGAAATGGGACTTTTGCACTGCGCCTGTTCGGCTTCTGAGCATGACGAGGATGTGCAAATCTTACAACAAGCATAGCATGTCAAAGGGAGAGTCTTCTTGTCACACATTCCTGCCCTTTTGATTGGCGGCTGATGGCCCAGTGGCTTAAATGTCGTCACATTGAGCGCCAAATTGAAGGATGCTGGCAAGAAATCTCGGTCAAAGTTCATACTCCGTCCAGGATGGGGCTGCTAAACAAAAGTCCCTCCTGCTGTGATCCAATCAGTCTCCTAAGTATCACTCCCAAATACAACGGGATTAATCGGCTCCCCACCTCGTCTGCCTTGTTCCTGCATCCTATACGAGGATCATGCAATATCATGCCAGGAAACCGGGAAACGGGTCTCGAGCGTCCAATGCCGAGCCAAGTCCTGGTCTTCGTGCTGGCCAGGGGGAAACCCCAGCAAAGGTCCACGTTGTCAGACCAGGCTCAGAGATTCTTCGTTTACGGGACTTTTGCTTTCAGCAATCAGCGGAAGCAATACGCAAGTCCGGGTTAGACCCATGCAGGCTAGACTTCAAGTCCCATTGGCAAACTGCTTGCTTACAAAAGTCCCAAATCTAGCGCTGAATCACCAAGGTTCGCAATGCCTGAGCTTGACTTTTTCATGAAAGGAAGATGGATAAGCTCACGATCAGCTACGCATCTTCTGTGTAACGCCAACAATATTTTTACAAAGTGGCTAGGGCCTGCCCTATTTCGGTTGCAGGTCTTCACGTGCTCTCCATTGGAAGCCCTAACCCCAATTTTCGGTGACCGCCGATCAGCTCCAGGTCATTATGAATGAAAGTTATGTACCTTTTGAGACAACCAGAAGTTGGAAACCCCAGCGTTACCGACGTTATCACTGTCAACTCGGGCTGAGGCTTGACGCATGGCACTTTTGCGTCGCTTAGCTTCGCCAAAATTGGGCTATGTGGCTGGGTCCACCAGGTCTGCAAAAAAACCTTGCATTAGCGCCACCAGCAGAGTGAGAGTAGGAACACTAACCGGAAGCAGCAACCCTGCGTCTTATGTCTCGCCCACCCACCCGGACGAGGCTGAGAATAAATTCGTCCTCACATCTCATCAACATACTTTCAATTGTGCGAGACACTTACCAACATCCAAAATACTTTGCTTTCCGCGATCTCAAAGATCTCGTGCCGGACCATGGCAGAATTCGCTATCCCTCCAACTGGGCTCGACGTGGCTACAAGCCAGGAGCATCCGGCCCAAGTCTGGGAACATTATCGTACAAGAATCACACAACTTTACTCGGAGGAGAATAGGTCCCTCAAGGAAATAATGACTGTGATGCGAAACGAGTATGGTTTTACAGCTACGTATGTTCATTGCAGCTTTCCCAGGACCGAATGGAATAGCGTTGAGTCCTGACATCTTCCTAGTCAAAAGCAGTACAAGACTAAGATAACACACTGGCGCATAGACAAAAAGCTCAAAGATAGCGAGATACGATTTATGGCGAAGACGCAATTGGAACGAGCCCTCGAAGAGAAGGAAACCAACTTTCGCGTCAGAGGACGGGATGTCGACCCAGAGAAGATATCCCGAGGAGTAAAACGGAAGCAGATCTCAGATGAGGAGCTCCTTGAGATGGCAGCTGCTCGTAAGTACTATTTGTTTCGAGCATACGTGGAATACTTGCGTCTAATTCTGGGGATTAGCAACTCCATCCGACATAAGCTACGGTACTCCATCTACCATCAATCAACTTTCTCCATACGCCGAGCAACCGGCGGTACAGGGACGAGACCAAGTCTTAGATCCGATGCCAAACCAGATACCTATGCAATCTTCTTGGAGTCCATCTGCGTGTCAAAACTCACCTCTTTTCTTGGTATCCCCCGGCTACCAGGCGGCTACGCCTGTTCCTGCTGGCTGGTACGGACCGAGCAACCCAGCTGCAATGGGTTCCCTTCAAACACCGCCAGGAATTCTTTTATCGCCTGAGGCCGTATGGAACACTGGTTCTGACGATGGAACCCAGAATCGCAGCCACGCTACCGAGGACACAAACCACTCAGAGACCTACGAATTAAAGTATACGCGATTTGTTGAACTGGTCAAGGAGACGGAGGGAACTGAAGGCATTGACTATATGAAGGCGATGTTCGAATTCAACGGTCTACTATTCGATCTTATCACCTATGACCAATCAAAGAGCGAGATGGTCGTCGAAAACCTTACCGCCTATTCACCCAAGTGCTACGTCTGTCGGGCTCTGGCGGATATTGGCATTGAGACTATGACTTCAAAAGTTGAATCGGAGCGCGTTGTTTTAGAAGCCATCGCTATCAGTGAAGGGCGGTTCGGCGAAGAACATGGCGCAGCACTTCATTTTCGAGTCAAGCTGTTCTTCCTTTACAGGGATTGGTCTTGCCGGAGCTCAGAATCAAAATCCATCTTGTTAGAGATCGCATTGTTGGTTATGCGGGATGAATCAACAAAGAATATTGCGGATCTGTCGTCGGAGTTGTTAAGTTTGCCAAATTCTAAAGAACGGATACCCTGCGAATGGCTTCAAAGCGCTGCTCGGAAGTCATTCTTGGCCACATCCTCCCATCAGATGCCTGCTCCCTCTCTTCGACGTGAGGCCGTTCTACGTTCACCACGCAATGTTTGGGTAATAATCACAGCCACAATGGATGGGGCTATCTACGACAACGAGGGACTTCTCAAGCTTGAACCACTTCTTGATTTGATCTTACGCCAAGGTCCTGAATCTGTGGATGGATCATTGTTCTTTTGGATGGCAACCTTTTTTTCGGCCATTCACGGGCTCTGGGGTCCGGTCTTCAATTCCAGGCACCTCATAATCAACACTGCCATCCGAGCTTCGTTGTCCGGTTCGATAACTCTTATAGCAAGCCTTGAGCAGCTACGTGATAATCCGTATCGACTCGAACAACCCCCTGAAATAGCTATGACCGGAGAAGGCGGCTCAAATTCGGGAGTCAGCGATAGACCTTCAACTGCTAAGGTACATTCCAGATTTGACAACATAAGCAAGTTCAAGGGCCCTGTCAAGAATCTAAAACAGTTGCGCTTAGTATTGGCAGAAATCTCACTGAGCGAGCTTGAAAAAACACACCACAGCGAAGTGCCGCCGTTCCTTTTGTCTGACGGCTTTATCATGCTTGATGTTCTTCTTGACGCGGCTCGTTTCGGAAATTCCAACCTTATTAAACAGCTCGGAACGCATTTTGGAACCACATTCATTAAAGGAATGTTTCCTTTGACGGAATTTTTAAATTTGAGTGGTGAAGTGGGTGAGTGGCAATTTGATGAAGCACCACTTCATCTTGCTGTTAGCGCTGGCCATACACTTACCGTTGAGGCCTTAATTGATGCGGGAGCCGATCCTAATGGACCAGATGGTTGGGATGAAACGCCAATCTTCCTGGCGGCAAATGCCGGCCATGATGAAATTGTGATTCTGCTGATAAAAAGAGGTGCGATGGTGGATAATCTGACATATCATCAACTCTTCAGACCAGGAGGCTCACGATGTGTGGCTGGAAGCTATGTCCAACAGTAATGAAATACTTCTTCTTCTGTGTGCCGTCGTCCTCATCGGAGACTTGGAATCATACGAGCTGTTGGGGCCGGTGTCTAAAATACTCAGAGAGCATAAATGGTCAACGGACGGAAAATCACGAAAGTCGGGTGTGCCAATATTGCGATCGATCTTGGATCCTTGGAGTAGGCGCGAACTCTGTGATCTTCTCCCCGAGCTAGATCAAAGTGGGCGAGGACTGGAACTAGTCCTCAATGCACTCGCTGGCGTTCACATCGAACAACAGGCCAGAGGAATTCTGAAATCGGTTCTCTTAGGGACTGAGACAGAATTCAACAAACTTCTAAACCCGGACAAAGCTTCCAATCCCAGTCGACCTGTTCTGCACACTCTGGTGTCAACAAATGCAACAAATGCACTCGGCGTTTTCTTGGAACTTGGTCCTAATTTCGAAGCATCAGATGAGCAGGGGAATACGGCTCTTCATATAGCGGCTGCTGGGAATTACCTTGGTTGTGCTCGACAACTTTTGCGGCACGGAATGGATGTAGGTATAGAGAACGTGAACGGAGAGACCGCACTTCAAGTTGCTGTCAGATCTGGACACTTGAAAATAATGGAGGAGATCCAGACGTTTTCGGGTGTGTCAATGGAGGATGAAGGAGACGTCTTGATGAGTTGATAGGTAGTACACTGTTTTAGTCAGGCAAATGGACGTTTTATTTCCTCTTGTGTATCTTACGCCAATCTGAGTCTCAAACCAAGCTTCCTCCCGGATAGAACGAGGAGCTGTTGCATCAATAAGTTCAAACTTTCCACATTTACAGGGAAATCTAGAATTTGAGATACTCCAAAAATCCTATTGAAGGAATAAACCTGAACAGCCTATGTAAAGTTTATTTGTTTTCTAAGCTAGACTCTAAGCTCTATTTAGATGCCTCTACTTCTTGAGAACAAGGCCAAAGTCAATGCTCAAGGCGGACAGTACGGCAACGCTCTTCCCAAGAGGCGAATAATAGTGGACGCATATCTGTAGAAGGAGCCCAGGGTGTAAATCATTCAGCTCGAACGGGACAATCAAACTTTGAATGGCGGTACGGCTCGAAAGGCCCTCTCGAACAATTTGGTCTACACCATGTTCAAAACGGAAAGGATGAACGTATGTCCCTTTGGAAAGAGCCCAGGGCATAAAATGTTCACCTCGAGCGGGACAACCAGGCTTTGAATCGAAGAGATGCTCGAATGATACTGACTCGGAAGAATCTCTCGAGTAGCTTGTATAAACTCATTCCTAAGAAAACGATGGTTATGAGAATGGTGAACGTACATTTCTTTGGGAGTCTTGGGCGTTAATCATCCATCGCGAACCGAACAATAAAATTTTGGGTAGCGGTAAGGATCGGAAGGTTCTCCAGGGCTTTGTATAGATAGCAGGAACTCATGTTCAAAGAAGCGGTGGCGGCAATTCTGTCCACAGATCTGTTTGGAAGGAGCTCAAGGCGTAAATCAACCATCTCGAGTGAAACAATCAAGTTTCAAATATCGATATTCAGAAGATTCCCTCGAATCTCGAATTACTTCTACGGACTTATGTCTAGGAAGATATCCCGAGTCGAAAACATTTATTTGCGGCAGGTTTCCAGGTAGTCTTATGGCTCTTGTGTTCGCGCCATAGTAGATGGCGGTGTAGCGCTGGTGGAGGTTCTTCGAGCAAATTTCGAGTGCGTAGGCTATAGAGGATCGGTTGTGGTTCTGGTTTGGCGGATTCAAAATTTTAGATCTTCAGAAGAGGAGTCTGACAGATTGATCACGGACATAGCATGCGCGAATAGCACGACTCGTCACAATTTCAGCGTTATCTCCCGAAGCTCTATATTTCGAAAACCCGCCAACTCGCCCTCCAGCCCGTTTCCACAATGATAGGGATAAATCCGGGGATTTGCCGCCCAGCAAACAAGTTTTTTGGAACCCAGACACTAGGGACCTGGATCTGCACAAGGGCGGGAAGCACTAGAAGGGTTCTGAACAATTATTGATGCTATTCTTCTTTGGAGCTGAAATTTACTCGGAATTTAGTCCCATCTCCAATTTCATTGATTGGACTGATTGGGCCAGTCGTTGCTGGTAGTATTATCGATTCTTCCACCTTTGGCTCGTCTTCCGCAACTTGAAATAATGGCGTGGGCATTTTGTATTTCGTATACCCGGAAATAAAGGGGAATTATATGCTAAGAATGATGAAGACGACCTCTATCTGTTTGGGAGGAGCGTGCAGCTCGAACATTTTGTTGTGAGCCTTTGATTGTCTTGCCAGCGACTGAAGATTCAGGGCCGGGGTGACCAGCAGGAAACCATTGGACAGGCATTTTCTGTGTATGTTGAGTTGAACCAGATCAACCTTTGAACGTTAGTAATGCTCGAAAGGTTCTCTCGCGTAGCTTGCTTGGATTCTTTAATTCGTCATTCCTGGTAGAACCTGGATGCCCTCATAGCGCCCTGATACTTTGTGGGAGATACAGCAGTACGGAGATCGATCGCGTCCGCGACGACGAGTGGAGATGGCTGTTAGAACATAAAGAATGCAATACCTATTCTCGTGAGTTAGTAGGAGTACATAGGGGGAGATCTTCAGGGAGTCAGGAGTGGACATACAGGATGATCCGCCTAACTAACTCCACCGCAGCCCCTAAGACAATGGCTCAATATTTGTCAAAAATTCGGCACGGATTTTGCGGACTTTAGATGTTCCATTCGGCGTGGCAGATTTTGAATTGATGCCGCTTTTTCTGTCCACCAGAAGAGCGGCAAGATCTATCGATGTCTGTCTTGAGGCTGCGAAAAGTGGCTAGGCTCATTACCACCGAGGCGGCACCTCATTGTGGCCATTTTTGGTCTTCCTAACGGTCGCACATCTAGGCAAACTCTTTTCCAGAGATGTCAAAGCCTCCCTAGCTTGACCGCCCCGTACCGAAGTAAACTCTTGCCTCCCTAGCTCCTAAGCCTAGTATTGAAGCGAGCTCTTCTCCAGGGATGTTGGAGCCTCCCAAGTTTGACTATTTAATTTGACCTTGGGTCCAAAGACATCCGATAGTCTTCTTGGCCGATTTGTACCGCTTGCTCTTGGGTACCTCTTCCAATACCTGACTCTCCTCTAGTAGCTTTTAGTTGATTCTCTTATTGTGGTCAACATTGCCCGTTGGTGATGGGCATGGGCTTCCGTTAGCCTCGACTCGAGACCCTTGAGAACTTGCCCATTGGCATCCACGCGAGGCCCTTGGGAGCTTTGTCTTGGTTTCAATAGTTAATTGCCAACCTTGGGTTTGGGAGGGCTTGGAAGTAGCTGAAGGGGGAGGCGCTCGAGACCCCTGGGAACTTTGTCCTAGCTGCGAAAGTTGATTGCCAATAGTGAGCTTGAGAGGGTTTGGAAATGGTTGAGGCGGAGAGATGCCTATCTCAATTTGCGAAAGCTTAATTGTGAGATGCGAGCGGGCTACATCAGTATGAACCCGAGATCCTGGGAACCCGATATGTATTGATTGATTAACAGTCGTGAGCTTGGGGTCGAGGATGACTGAGATCGAGAGATTCGTACTTTGTTTGCAAAAAGTATTTAGAGAAGTGCCTGTTGTCAACATGCCCTCGAAGGAACTGTCAGATCGAAAGAGGAAGCATGACGACATTGATTTATTCACCCACAGATCCGCCAAAGGGCAAAAGACTTATTTCAGCGGAACTTTGTGTTATTCCTATGAAGAATGAGGAATATCCCCAGAATCGGAAGCAGCCCTTCAAATGCTTAGTTATTCCGGCATGACAATGGCATCCACAATCACAATTGGGTATTTCGATTTTCCAGCGTCGAGAAAGAAACAGAACTATACAAGAAAACCCTTCCAGCCTGTTTCTATTCTTCATTCGCCGATATCCCACAACAGCCTTTGCATCTTTTTGATACATCAGACAAATAAATGATAGCACAACTCACAAGAGACTACCATGCGTACTCTCTCACCAAAGTGCTCTCTGTCCGCGACTTTCTCCAGTTTCGATATTAGCCCAGAATTGACGGAGTGATTCGAGTGGTATTGGTATACTAACTAGCTCCCTAGATCTTGTAGATAACTGTATTGCCGATGGATGTTGCGAAACTTGAGGAGGCGGACGCACCGGTTTCAAGGGGAGGCGGCTACATGCACTCTTCCCCCTTCACCATCAGATCCCATATGCAGCTCCCTATGATATGCCGTTCGTCAAATATTGCAGCTTTCCTCCCTCTCGCGTGTTCTTGGACATCCATCTTCCCTTTGTAGTCTGCCGCTGCTCGCTTTCCGACATGGCCCCAGACTCTGTGCCGAAAAGGTTGTTTGAAGACCGACATAAGGTAGTAGTTGAAGTCAGATTGGGCTGTGCCAATAAGTTGGAGATTCGTATTGAGATTCGCTGCTTGCCGTTGTCTCTCTGGTAGGAAGCCGTGGAAATTTCATGGTTGGGAGCCGGAATCCATGAGGAATTGTCTTTGGTCGAGAGACGCGAGCCGGTACTTTGAACCAGGTTCTCGCTTGTGGAACTGTGGAGCAAGGATTGGAAAAGGGGCGGGGACTTGATTCATGGTCAAGTTCTTGGTGCCGTTTCGCTGACTCGAGTCATGGTCTGGAGGCCGCTGTCAGCGCACTTCACCAAAACGGGACGGGCCGCCGCCTTGCCCATCTTCTCGCGGATGAAATCCTGCTCCGTCGGCCCAAGTTTTGCCAGGAGTCCGACGGATCGTTGCTTTAGCTTCGCAATGGTGCTAGAGATTGACTGTCGGGTCGCAGGATATGCTTTGATCACGAAGCCCTTCTTTTCCTCTCCTTCTAGCTTGTTCGCCTGGCGGGGTTGCTGTCAGTGTACTTCTGTTGCTTCAGCGAAAATGGGATGGGCCGGCACGCGCCGAGAAGCCGGACTTGCCTTGCAGAAGACGATCTCAATCTGCGAATCCTAGATAGGTCGTAGTGTGCGAATTATGACGTTGGAGAAGTGTGCGACCAATTTCTCGGATCATGGGAAAGATGGTGAAAGAGATACGTCTGTTGAGATTCAGCCATGCGACGCAGCTGTCTCACCCCGCCAACTCGCTAATGAGACTCCTGCCAATATCGCTAAATACACCCTTATCCCTTACCTGGGTAATCTTTCGTTTTGTCAATCCAACATTCATCTCAGATGTTGAAAACTTTTTCTTTTCAAATAATTGCATTTGTGTACCTACTTTCAACTTGTTTGCGAATAGAAAATTCGTGCGGCATTTCAACTCGGCTCAATGTATGTCCTGGCGGCCAAATACTGTCACCATCCACGACATTGACTCCCTCGTTCTTGCGTTGAGATCGCAAGCGCTGCATGCGAGCGAAGCAAGAAAAAACGATAGGGATATTTGAATGCGCGGAACTTTTACCAGCAAGAGATAATTACCGCGCACAGCACATACAAATGTCAGTCGGAGACGAGATGATCCTAACTGACAGTGACTGTCACCTCCTTCAACCACGACGCCTCTTCCACCGCCCCCTTGCCAGACCACATTATCTTCGCTTCTGGCCGTCCAGTCTTACTCCGTTACACATCCTGCCTAATCTCTCTCTCCTCCCATCTCGTCTCTCTACCTCTCTATATCCTAGGCTGGAAACCCAAATCAGAGAATCTAGAGATTCCTATGGGGAAAAATCATAACTTTCCCAAAAAGACGGGAAAATATCCCTGCGTGGGGCGTTATTGGAGATTGAAACTGGGAATGGGATACAGATATACGACTTCCGCATAAAGTCCAATCTTTGCTGACTGTAAACTTTCGCATTCCTACCAACAGTCACGCTCTTTCCGAGTCTTCTGGCAGTGACAGCGAGGAGGATGAGGAATATCCCAGCGAGGATACCGCTGAGGAGGACAACCATTGCCTTGTGAAGACGACGCCTCGGTTGAGGTGGATCGCCGAAGACCTAGACCTGCGGACTGTTTGAGATTCACAGGACATCAATGATGCTGCAACATCAACCACGAGAAGTTACACAAACGACCAGCACACCTAGACGCTCCTCGTTGTAGAAGGCCTTTTCTCCTATCACAAGACACCCCTCCTTCCCATCAACAACCTCAACCAGTTCTCTCTTTTTTGATCTCGGAAACCTCGTCCTCGTCCTTGCAGAAGATAAAGAAGAAAAGCTCGCGAAGCCAATACCGAGGGGTAAAGGAAAGCCTGTCAAGGAGGAACCTGTCGAAGAGGAAAGTAAGTGTGAGAATTTGCGAAGAAGACGAGGACGATGAGGATGATTAAGTTAGAGAAGACGAGTATGCCTCACCAATTGTTATCAGAAACTCGGCACTGTACAGCATTTGAGGGCACGATTCTCCTGCAGGGTGCCACAGAAAGGGTCCTGGTGCTTGAAGCCGCTACGTTTTACGCTGCGTTGAATCTCTGCAGCCCCCAAAATTCACCCTTACGGTAACACCTTCGACTTCCAGTTTGCAGATGGGGCCTAACCTGCCGTTCATCTATTCGCCGGTCTAGCAGCAAGGCGATAAATGCTCTTCGGGCGTAATCTCCATGTTTCTCAATATCTTGACTACTATCTTCGGAATATTACCTGGCGTTCCCGATAGCGTCTCTCCCACAATGAGACAACTCCCCGATAAGCTCCGAATCTCGGAATCCCAAAAGCCAATCCTCGTCTGTTCTCGTCAACTGTCCGCCGGCGAGTATAGGGGCGAGCGTGCGCGGACGGCCAGGGCCGGGATGACCAGCAGGAGACCATTGAACAGGCATTTTCTGCGTATGTTGAGTTAAACAAGATACGAGAGCTTGTGCGCCAGCTACCTCTCTGTTCTTAGGAGGTAAAAGACTCAATGGAGGTTGGCTTTTGCTGCTGCTGATCGGAGGCTTCGCCACTTTGTCGAAATTTTCTAGATGACATTTTCCCAAGCTCAAGGGCTTAGTTGAGAGATAGTCTAGCCCACTCGGCTTCCCGTTGTTCTTCCTCTTCTTGAGACTCTTCCGGCTATTACTCTTACACTCCTTTCTTCTCCCACCGAGCCCGTCCGGAAGAAGGCCAAGAATCCTGGTGAATCAAAAATCATCCCTTACAAGCCACCTCCGCCAACAAAAGGACGCTCTGGCCGCCAACCCAGAAGGCTGCCGACATGCAGTCTCCGCCCCATGGTGAATTGCCTATTCCTCCATCCTAGATCTCTATTGGTTCTGCCTTCATTGGTCGTCGTCTTCGATTTTTCTTGCGAATATGCATCTTGAGGTAAATTCTCAGGTTGCCAAGCAACTGAGGAACTCATTATGCTGATTTGGTACGCGTGGTTGCTCTATATTTGTATCAGGGTTTCATCCGCAGGATTTTACGGACCAAGAGTTGAAGATATTACGAGCGACAAGTTAGTTCAGATTTGAATAGATCCAGCCTTCGATGATCACGCTGACTTTTATCGTCAGTGACCAGCAGAGAACCAATCAACAATAAGATAGAGAAGTTATAGCAGCAATCTGTTGCAGTTAGAGCTTCGGCAAAAGATTGACGGGCTGAGCAGGAATTCATCCGCCGAGAAGCAGCGGCTCTAGTGTCGGCGTGCATAACGCATCCGCGGAAACGGATTTTAAAATGAGGTTTAATTAAAATCCACGAATACCCCCAGGGACGCGCAGGGCGAGTCTATATTCTTAGTCTAGGACCCGTGTATTACCCACGGGTCGGGTCCTGGGTTCCTAAGTGTAGACTGGTGGGGACCTATGACGCAGTCTATATAATATACAGCAAGACTGCCACTCCGAAATGTCCAACACGCCATCTTCAATTTCTCACGCCGCCACGTGGACGGAATACCGCGATTATATGTTTTTGATGCCTCGAAAGAGCAGTTGATATCAAACCTTGATTTCGCCCACGTCTAGCTCTTAGTTCCACACAGCCAAAAGTTGGACGGTTTGGACACAGAGTGAGAGCGATAAGGCACGAGCTCGGAATCGGGGAAAGCCTCTCGCGGACCTCCGACCATCGCTCATAGTTTCTTGGTGCGTGTGGTGATCTTTGCCCAGATCGAACTCTTCGCGCGTCCGACCTGCTCCCTGGCATCCATTTCCTCCGACACAGAGTCCACCAAGAGATCCAACAACTTCGGCGTTCTCACCTTTGCCACCACCTCCACATCAACCATATAATACTTGTTTGCGCCAGAAATCTTACTGTCCATCTTCACTCTCACATCATGGTTTTCCAGCTCAATGCCACCCACGGATTCAACAGCGCGGGCTTGGAAATAGGAATAGAAGCTCTCGAATTGTTTCTGGTCACCGATTTTTATATCAGACAGAGCGGCAGCATTGTACCCGACGCGGAAGTCAATAGAGGAGCCTAGCATGACTGTTAATAGCTCACCATCGGGAACGTATTCCAGAATGATCGCTACAGTGAGTTGATGTGCGCCTTTGGCAATGCTGAACGTTGCTGGTCCTGGAAGCGAGCCTTGCTGGGCGTAAATGCGTGATGTAGTGAGGCGGGGTGGTGGGGGCGTTGAATCATCGTAGACGAAATGTACTATTCGGTATTGTTCTGGGGATGGCGCATTTCGGAGTTGGAATATATGACGAGGAAAAGGCCGCTGGTCAGTAATGGGATTGTGAAGCGCTTGGCGAACATAGATGGTTTGCCTGGCGCCCAGTTTGCTCACCCGAGTGAGTCGTCCGATGCGTTTGCGAGCATATTGATCAGAGTCTACTGACAGTCTTTGGAGATAGACGGCGAGGAAACTATAATCGGGGTAGGCTGGAGGCACGGGACAGTCGAGAGCGGCAACCCAAGTGTTTTCGTCGAGGCGGGACAAGGGAAGCTCAATACTGAGGCCTCGATTTGTCATTTGGAATGGCGCTCGGGGCGCATAATCTTCGTACGGCATAATTCCGCGTGAGTTCTTGAAGACTGAAGGTGAGGTGGCCAGCAAGCCGTGGTTGACAGAGTCAGGGGTGTCATCGAGTGTCCAGGCGAAGAGCGTCTGATCGTCTGACTGCTTCATGATTTCTTCTTGGAGCCGCAAGAACGCTTTCACCCCTCCTTCTCCGTACAGCATCGGCATATTGACAGAAAAGATACCCATCAGACAGTATGCGAGATCTTCAGGGCGCGTTGTCTCTCTTCCAGCGGCCCACGACATCCTCTTGGCTACACTTGCAAGATGAAGTCTTTGGGGATCCTTCAATATCTCTTCATCGATCCCAGTGATACTCGAGAGAACGCCACGCAAATCCACTTCTTCCTCAGGATCCATCTTTTTGCCAATGACTGTCCAGTCCTTGGCAAAGAAGATCATCCTACAAGGCGCAATTAGTTCTTGCAAAGTCCATCCTCTTTTAAACCATCTGGAGCTTGCTAGACGATTTCTGAAGTCCTCACTCTTGATGTCCGTCTCAGGACTCGCATCAACGTCGGCGAAGTAGGCGTAACAGATATCTGCTTCTTGGTACCATGCATACATGGAATTTATCGCCTCGCTCAGTTCCGCGCTACTACCCTTGTCGATACAGCAGTTGTCGATCCAGATGCAGCTGTAACCGTCGGCTGCGGCTCTACGACAGGCAAATTTGACCTTTTCATAGGCGGGTTTGTTTTCAGGGTGACCGTGGAGGATATCTTCGAAGAGTACTTCATCTTTGCCCCAAGTGTGGGACAGAATGGCATATTTCTGAGGTCGACTCTCATCTAGAGGGAGAAGGTCAATGGTGTCTGTTCTAAGCAAGCGCATATTGACAAAGTCCTGCTCCTTAGCAGTATCTATAGAATCTTGGGGCGGAAAATAAAGGTTGGCAGGTAAAGTTGGACAATTATGTCTGTAGCCTGCTCGTATTGTAACGAGTTTGGAGTTTGTGTGCGACAACGGGTGGCGTAAGGCTGAGACTCTCTTCCCGTGCAAGCTATAAATAATAGTGGGGCGGTCGTACTCAAAGGGTAAAGGGTAGGGCCCCTTTAGTGGGTGGTCAGCATCCGCTATTAAAGGCAAAGGTCGCAGCTTGCAGGGTTCGGACAGCTTTGCGATGCCAATCATAACCATGCGCCGGGCGCAGGCTGCGCTAGATGCAGGGAAGAGCTCTAGGTCTTTACTGGCCGCATTCGATGGAACCAGGCACCGATAATATTCTGAAACGACGTAAGCTTACACTCCCAATTGACCCCAGCCATTTCCTTCTCCCGCAAGAGTAAGGGGACATATAACCTTGAGCCTTGCTTCAAATGCAAAGCTAATAATTAAAAATACCGCACTGCTTTCACGAACGATATACCTGTTGGAAGTTTCCGAAACACAACTCACGATGGCGCATCAGCAGCACGCAGTCAGCGTGGCATCAACAGGCCTCCAGATAGATGCAATTCCAACAGTAAAGGGACCCACGCCAGAAGATCACCAGAGCCAGAAAGACACCCCAAATACAAGTGGAACGGATGCGGCTCCCCACAACGTACTACCAGAGACGTCTGCGCCCCAAATAGACGTCTCCGAGGGCCCGCCAATGGTTACGCCCCTCAAACTGCTCCAACGGGACTCGCGATGGATAGATTGCCCATTTTGCAAGCGAATGACAAAGACCAAGGTGCAAATGAAGGAGGAAAGCGAGGAGCCCTCCGGGTAGGTCTAACATTGATCCATCAGCCACCCCTCTCACCAGAACTGACTCCGCGAAGTTTAATGATGTGCTTGGTCTGTCTGGTGTGCTGTCCCTTGCTGCTTTGTCTCCCGCTGATGATGAGCAAGACGCAAAGTTGGACCCACACATGTAGTGACTGCAGCGCTGTGGTAGCTATTCGCGGCCAGCAAGGGGATATTGAAGTCAAAGAGCCGCCGCCTTCAAAGCTGGTTCCTTCCAAGTTCGGCGCGGCTAATCAGGGAGTCACGGCGTGAGGTGTTTATTCGGAACAGTCCCAGAGTTGAGCATGTATTCTAGAGATCCGATTCTTGTGAGGTTTTCTGCGTAATATCTATATCAGTTGGTCTCCGGAGCAGCACACTTCGCCAGCAGATTTGCAGGGTTCTAGCGAGGTACCGAAACCGCCTTACAAATTCTTAAAAAATTTAAATTTTTTTACAATTTTATAAATCTTTATACAATACAAGAAATTATTAATAAATAATAGATAATATAAAATAGATAAATAAATTAGAAATATCAATTTTTTGCTAATACATTAAAACTTTTGAAATTATAAAAGTTATTATTTGTTTCAATAATTAATATACCAAGATATTTTAAAACTCCCAAAAGGTTATATTTTTAATAATAAATAAAATTTGAAATAGAATATTTCACAACTTTCTAAATATATTTAATGAAATAATTAAAAGATAATATTTTAAGACTTTTTTAATCATAGTATCCTTTTTTATAATAATAATAAAAGGTTGGGTTAAATAAAATTTCAATATATATATTATTTATAAGAATTTAATATTAATTAAAATTGAAACAGTTTATATAAATATATGATATAAATTAAAATATTAAAATAGTCTTTATTTTTTATAAATCTCAATTAGAAACATTTATAGTATAAATATTTTATTGATTTTTAAATGATTAATAAATTAATAAACAAATTTAAATAGTTTTTAAATATTATAGATTCTTCGTTATTTAATCCGAGTCGAATTTATATTTCAGAAGCCCGATTTTAATTTTGGTTAAGATTATTTAACATTTATTAAATATGTTCTATAGAGGAGTGCATCGGCAGAAGTGTTTCGCCTCAATGAGCCACCAACGCCACTAATGGACCCCCAATGGCCCCAATGGCCCCAAGGAGAGCATATCCAATATTTTGGAGGCAATAGAATTTAGATATTTAATATACGAAGTATTAATAATTTAATTTTTTTTTGGGTGAATGTTATATATATATTTATTTTAAATTTTATTTAAATTAGATACAACTTAAGATAAAAATATATTTATATTTATTATTGCTGCCACTACTGTTTTTAAATAAGATTATATTTACTACTGCATTATAGAACTACACAATCATACAATCTATATACTAATATAAAAAATAGATCCCAGGATAAACTTTCGGCTAATCGCAAGAATCTACAATAATAATATTTTTTCGTGGTTTTTTAATGAATTCAGACCCCTACCGAGGCCTTAAAATGGCCTATGCACATGGTCGAAATAATAAATATTACCGAGATAATAGTTAAAAACAATTATTATTATATATAAATGAGGACAGGATCCACTCTACCAATAGGCCATCAATGCCACTAATAAGCCATCAATAGTAGCTAATTGGTGGCAGAAGTGACACCGCCTAGTGGTCTGTGCGCTGGTAGGAAAATATTCTGCCGATGTGGTAGTATAAAGGAATAGAAGTAGATTCTTCTAATAATTTTGGCGTGCAATATTTATTATATAATTTAATATAAGAAATATTACAATTGCAAGTATTATTATAATATTTTCTCAAGAATAGAAATATTATTTTATATTATTTTATATATATCCTAATTTTATCTTTTATTCTTATTTTTCTGTTTTTTATATTTCTATTTTTCTACTTTTATTTCTTTCTGTTTCTACCTCTTTCTATTTCAGTTTTTTTTTATTTCTATTTTTTCTATTTCTACTTTTTTCCATTTTTATTTTTTTTATTTATCAAAAACATTTGTTTTGCTAAATAAAACAAATAAAACAATAATAAAAAATAATAATAAAATAAAGAGGTAAAGAAACAAAATAATAAAATAACAGGATAACAAAATAAATAAAATAAAATTGAAAAAAATATATATAAATTTTGTGATACAATAATAATAATATATAATCCAGCGCTTAATTCGGGTGGAGTCCAATATTCCTTAGTTTGGCTGAAGTACCTAGTTTCTCACTTTTCCACGCTATCACTTCTCCACGGAACAAATATATTTGTTTTTTATAACTTTCAAAAAATAAAATTTTATATTGGGGTAGCACGAGTTGCAAATGTACTTAGCGAGCCATACAATTTACGCGGGGCGACGAGGTAACAGCGAGCAGCAATAGATCAGATCCAACATCACCGCCACCCGCCGCCCAAAAAATTCAATGCTCAACCTCAATGTCCCCGAAGACCTGGCTCATTATCGATAATCGAAGTTGACTCGGCCGGCGGTGCAAAACTCCGCTTGTCCTTCCACCTTCCACCCAACTATCGAAAATCATATATTAGTCTGACCACTAATTTTATAGACATTGCTTTCCATTAAAGTCCAGCCAAAGTTTCAAGACTTTATTATCCCATATCAAAGTTCTACCTGAACGACACTTCGACATTACTCGAGGTAGCAGCGGAGGCGGGTGCGGAGAAAGGCTTTACTGGTTTGGATGATGTTGTGTGACGCGGATGATATATCTTCACTTGTCTTGATGAGGCCACCTTCATTGCGGGGGATTAGAAAAGGAAGGAACAAATATATGCACCCGTCTTGATGAAGCAACCTTCATTGCAGGTGCGGCAGCGTCGAGGAGCGATTTCTGCTCTCTTTTTAACGCCAGTATTCCTTGATCGCTAGCAAAATGCTAATATGCGATGTGGGGTCGTTAATTCCAAATAGGCTGCATCCCAGGATAAATCGGACAACGAATTAAACGCTTTTGATACTGTACGCCTCATGAAGTTGGATCGTCAGCTCGCAAGCATGTCTAGGCTTCCCAGCAGGCAGCATTCGGAGAGCCTTTCATATACTAAAAGAAGTCGTTGAGCCAAAAGTCGAATCTCAAGGCGACGTGATGATCTTCACCGCCCTCGAGGAGGAATCCCCAACCACGAGTATATCTCCCGAAGTCGAGGAGGACGCTGACGACTTCGTTCGAGGATGTTTCCAGTTCCACGAGAGCAGCAATCCATCGCTAAGCGTATGCAGTGGGGGGACACTAATGTGGCAATTTTCAAATTACAAATTGATGTCTGAAGTCCTAACCGTCAGAGGGAAATTTGTTTTTGGAATGTTATTGATTCTTTCTTCTTAAGTTTTTGGTGGTTATCTTTGCTGTTTCAAGTTACTGGTGCTATGTTTCCAGCTGATTCGTCTGACTCGGAGATTTTTCGTGAGTGGGTTTCTCGAGTGTGGTAATTTCCTTGTTTTTACTTTGAACGCGCATTCGCCGCAGCCTGAGTGTTGAGATCTAGCGAATCACACTCTAAGATCACGTCGAAAGTCTTGTGAATTTCAACCTGCCTGCCTGAATGGCCTACAGCGATGATTTAATCTTATGGGGTTGTACTCATTTGTGCATTTTTTGAGACTCAAAGATCTCGATGTATTGATATGTTAATTTTATGGACATTCATCGCATCATTTTCTAGAGGCAAGATGGGGATTATCTTCCACGTCTCAACCTAGTGTTTGGATCGCCGAAAGGATGCCAATACACTGAGCTGAGCAATATCCGAGTACTCGTAAAAATAATAGCTGAGATCCCGGTCCATAGCTCAGCAACGAAGTATCAAACTATCCCTCAAATGACTTTGGGAAACGAATGTTGTTTACTTTCGAAAGTTGAAGATCATGGAACTGACTGACCACTGGCAATACTCGCAGTCCATGGGGCCACAAAGAGCACTGTGCATTGCTAGTATGTAGCACTACCATCTTCTTCACCAGCAAGGTATCATGCCCCCCTGCGGTGAAGCCATGTCCATGCTTTCATTGCTTTAGCTGTAGTCAGCTTCGTCGAGGGTTGATTGTTTGCGGCAACTTTCAGTGGGCACTCCTATATTTCTTGATTTCTTTTCTGGTTTATGTTTTCGAGAAGTAACAATAGTAGTTCTATATCTTTTGGTGGATGGGTTGCACAACATTCGAAGTAGAGACCCAAGTATCTCGAAATTAAGCATTTATATCATTCGAGGCTTGGTCACAACTGGTGCATTTCGGCGCTTGTGGGACTGAGCTCCGGCTGCTAAGGCACAAGACCAATCACCCCCGGCACCGAGCAAAGCAGGTGGGCTTTCGATCACAGTACCTGTTCAAGTGCCATGTCAAGAGGCCGGTTTCACGGGTATCTTCCCTATCTATAATGTGTCAAATCACCCGCTGACTCCTTGCACAGGTTTCCGGCTCGGAGGAAAGATGAATGGGGGATTGAAATCGCAACCTCCAGCGCTCTACCGTTCCAAATGTTCTGTAACTCATCGCTTTGGCTAACTTTGAGACAATCTGGTGCTAGCGAATCATCAATTGATCGTGGTGAAGAGGATGTCTTGAATGCTGACCGAAGGTTGGGGACGAGGTCTGCCGTCTTCGAAATACTGAAAACATATTTCCTTTCGCGTCCTCATCCGTAATAATCATTTACATCTGTTTATTTGGCTTTGAGTAGTGGGGTGAGGTACAATAGAGCCTCTTGCAAGTTGCAGCGGCTCGAGGCTAGAGCAAGAGTATAAGCGGCGGCTTCTGGCTTGAATTCTCAGACCGGAGATATTTCAAGGACTCACATTTTCTTCATCTCCCCTGACTGAAAGTGTGCCTGTCTGCCATAATGAGTCCCAAGTTTCCACATCTACTTAGAAGCCGGCGGCTTGGCTTCTGTTACTACTCTGTACCAATTGGATCATCATTCTTCTCATTGTCTTCAGACGTTGAACTACCCAATTGATAAGTAGGATAGCTTTTTCTTTTCTTTTCTATTCTATTCTATTCTATTCTATTTTTTGGGTTCGAAGAAAACAGATTGGGAGGCTTCATATGAAATTTGAAAAATCTAGATCATGGAGGCTTCCCACGGAGCGACAACAGCTGGCTGATGTGGAAACGATGGAATTTATCAAGATGAATCTGACATTTCTTTCAGCATTGAAGTCAAAGTCAATCTCCTCTGGGCTACTAACGGGTTGAGATGGAAGATTGCGGATTCAGAGTTTGGAAAACTTGAAATGTCCCATCTTGAATATCGACAAAAGGGGTTGGCTCGCTTAAATCTGCGGGCTGGTGGTGGTACAACTACTCGCCGACCACGTGATTCAAGATTGTTTGCTACCATGCAGATGGCGCGACAACCTCGAAAAACTCTGAATCTGTGGCTTTCTGGACATTTTTCACGTTAAGAGAACTATCCAACGACTGAACACGATGCAGAATTCGAGTAAGTACGCCTCCATGTTGCTCAAGAGCTGGATTTCCCTCACAGGCGATGCGCGATGACCTGCTAAGGTTGGACAAGACCACAGACGCAAGAGAAGCCACGACGATTACAATATCGATCGTAGCACAGATGCAAGCTTAATCACACATGGCCCCGTAGAAGCCGATAGAGAACTCGAGAATATCGCACGAGACGTTTTTGGGTATGGGAGTACCGAGACCAGTGAGGTAGCACTGGTCGGCCCGGATGGAGTCGCTCCAGACTCCTTAACTTGGACCCAATCGGACACTGTCATAGCCAATGGATCAGGTACTGATATTCCTCGTATCCAAATTCTCGATTCTTGGGCTAATAGCATTCTATCAGGCATCTGCCGAGACCCTCCTACCGAAAACGAGCCCGCCGAAAACGGCTTTGCTCCGGGGGCAAATGTAGAGTTGTACAGAGCACAAATGAAGGCCGCGTTACGTGGAACAAAGTGGGAGAGATACTTCCCACTCGAGGATAGTCCCGTCGTGGTTAGCTCGAATAAAGCCTGCGGTATACCTCAGACAACGGCGGGTGTTTCATCATATCAAAGTCGTAGTTTTGCCACATCATCCGCCTCAATCGAGAACAACCATTCGACTCCCGCGTCTTGGGTACCTACGGCTTGTGCAAATGATTTATTCATGGAATACTTCCCGGAAGAAATGGAAGAAGATGACATGCCTGAGACAGACTTCGGATCCCCTGCAAATCCACTCTTCGTATCCGATGCAGTTGCCCCTACCCCATCGACTGCGTCCTATACATCAATCGGACCCAACGCAAGGGTGTCTTCCGAATCGTTCCCGGGTCTATCCAACTCTTCTCTTGAAAAAGCAGAACCAACTACATTTGAGCATGTCTCATACCCGTCACCTCCCACATGGTCTTTCGACATTTCGTCAAAAGACGGCCAGTCGTCTGATAAATCTCCAACGACAAGACAATTCTCTGCGCAAACGGTAAGATCTTGATCTACATATCTACTGGTTGTTACATTTTCCAAAAAGCTCATTCCAAACCCGCAGGAGCGTAATTCATCTCAATCATCTGTCCCGACTGAGGTGCTCAAATCTAGAGCTATCACACCACCTCCTCCGAAAGTCGTCAAAGTACCCTTCTCTGTCTCGCCAACTCCTCCGAAGGTCATCGAAAATCGACGAAAGAACCCAATTAGACCTGTGGTAAAGCACCCAAAGCGCAGAAGTACAATAGGTACCCCATTACTCCAGCTTAAAGCCCCACCAGGCCCTCGAACAAACATAACACCAGAGGCACTTGAGCGCTTAGCGAGGGAGCTCTTCGAGTATAAAGGCCAAAAGGTTCTTTCAGTACAGTTCGTTGAGGGAAATCTTGGGGAATATCTGATGGGTGTGCCAAATTGGAGGGAGAAACTTAGGCGTATCTTCGAAAATCACAAAGTAGGTTGCGAAATACCTTTTCGGTACCTACTGAAACTGACCGTGAAAAGGGTTTCGGCATGGAGAAACCGAAGGCTACGGCGCGGAATCCGTATCCCCAGCCTCACAGTTATTGTCTCAATTGACCAAATCAATTGGGTCAAGTTCGGACATTCCGCTGTTGTCTTGAGTGTGCAGTCATGCCGTATTGCATTGGTGCCGAGGTGGACCTCCTTACGAAATCATGAGACGAGATACACAGAACTTTCTTTTCAGCTATGCTTTCATCACAATCCTTGATCCGAGTCAGTTGATTAACATCCAGTGGGCGTGCGATTGTTTTTGGGTGGCATTTTGGTGAATGGGATAATTGAGATTGTGCGCGGACTTTGAGTTGCAACGAGATATTATTATATGGATTTGGAATGATTTATGAACAACATCTTTATGTGGAGGGATGGATATGGCACTGCGCCGTGGGACATTGATACCTCCACAGAAAAATAAAAACCAAGTATATGTTTTAAAATGTTGTGTTCGTGTTGTCGTCGTCTGCTGTGAAGCCTCCAGCCTGTATGCATGCATTCTAATTCCGTTTCCCTTGCCTCCAATCCTCTCTCCAACCCATTGATATTGAAATGGGAATTGTTTAGGAGTTAGATTCCAGTTATAACGGTCCCGCTGTTGCCATTGGTGGCAGTAGCTCTTAGAAGTGAGGGATTCGGGGAATCGAAATAAAGCCACAATGCTCTCAGGCTATTTTCTCGACAACGAAGGACTCCACCTGTTTTCTAGAATGAATAATATTCCTGACATTGCACGCCAAGCTTCCCCAGTCAACATTGCACTAACGGGGAGGCTTCTGAATGTCCGGGACTATTGACCCTCGAAGACCAATTCAAATGCAACCCCCATCCTCAAACAATTCGTTACACTGGAATAGCTAATTGAGCACTCATTATAGAACCGTCAAACTTCTGGTGCGAAGTCTTCTGAAAGTGAAAATCAGCCAAGTACGCTTCTCGTGCGCAAGAAAGGGACTCAGAATCTAGGAGGATTGCGGTCTTCTATGCAAGCTCTAGGGCTTGCCATGTCTCACTATCGATCGGTGTAACTGTGCCACTCTCCCTATTGGCAGGAACAGCTTCCTCTTGCTCCATGACCTGATCGCTCTGGTTGGTATTAGGCGCACGAACTGTGGCCGTTCAGCAGGTTACCTAGTCAGGTGTGTAACGGGAATGGATTGGAAGATTCGATGAGACGAGAAATGGAATTCAACTTGGCTGAAAGGGGAATGACGCATTCGAGGTGACATGGCAGCCCAAACGCAGCGGACCATTGTCGTAGTTCTCGAGTGACAATTCCAGCTAAAATCAAGCAGACAAATCAAATTCGAAAACAAATGGACTTCATCCCATGCTTGATCATTGTAAATGACAAGGTGCGCTTCTCAGGGGGTTGGTTGGACTCCCAACTGAAAAGACCCCGGCCATGGCCATGATAACTATGATTGAATATGAAAACCCTGAGAGAGCTGCCATCGCAGTCATTGGCCAGTATCACGGAGACATTGCCATCGACATTGCCGCAGGTCAAAGCGTCGCTACATGGCCTAGAAAAATTGCTCTGTCATACAACTTCAAGCAGCAGTAATTGCAAGTGGTATTTGATAGCCCATGAATTACATGACAGACGCGTGGCCTTCGAGGAAAAGTATACCCTCAATCGGCACATCACCTCGTGTGACCCATCTTGGCTTGTACTGTGCAACTTTGTTTTCATTCCTCTTCTACCTGGAGACCCGTCTTTCAAGCAGAACTTTCTCGCTTCTGTGACGACTCTTAACCGCTTCCATCTTCGGGCTCGTTGATGTTTCTGCGATGGTGCTTTCGCTTTGGCCTTCACCAGTGGTGGTTTGGCTTTTGGCTTGACTGTTTTGGTAGTTGGGGCCTTTGGGTAGGTTTCTCCCGGCTGGACCTCGCAGATGCTTGTCTGCCATTGGAGCGAGGTGGCGTAGGCGTCTTCCCCTCTGCTTCTGGCCTGGGTTCAGATTCAGGTTCGGGTCCGGGTTCTGAGAGGCCAGCGGCTAGAATGTTCATCGATGAAAATGTTCGTTAGAGCTAGTTCCCATTGGGGATCCTCATGGTGTCGTTCAGCAGCTTGAGCTTGAGACTTCTCTTTCTTTGCCACCCGACCATTTTCACGACCCACTGGGTCCACTGAGGCATTTCTCCACTTGTTGGTTTCCAGTCAGAAAGTCATTGAAAGCATTCTTTTCCATTGGCTACGCTTTCATTATCAGGGGCGATAACTTCGCAGACACAGTCGCTCTAGTAGCTCCAAACTCCGCACATACCCCATGCTTCTTAGCGGCCCTTTGTTTGGATAAACGTCAGCCCCAAGGTGTCCATGACTCTGATTATGATCCGATACAATAGATTGTACCATATACTCTCGAGGACCAACTTGTATATAGGTTAGACTTGAGACTTTCTGAAATTCAAAGCAACTCAACGCAACGCAGCAACTAAACTTTTCAAAGAAACGGTGCCAGTAAGTCCTGATCGTCGCTCAAGTGACCTCTCCATATAATCCCAACCATCACTGCCGATCATTATGTCCCTCCACCCACCGAACCCTCTCAAAGCCACCAATGTCTCAAATGTACCGGTACATTCCACCAGTAGAAAGATTGTGGCGCGATCTGAAAGCGTTCTGCAAACCCACTGGGCCCGACAGTGGTTTTTGTGACAGAATGACTTCCCCTTGTAGTCAACTTCCTCCTAGTGGCCGTTTGGGGTCTTCTTGACCGCTGTGTATTGGTGCTCGCTCTTCTTGTGTTCGAACGGTCTCGACTTCAATTCTCTGGAATCACGGAGTCTCGAAGCGGTCACGGCTATGAGAAGTGACGGCGGAGGATGAGGATGGGGAGTGTTGGGTTGAGGAAGATGCAGAGAAGGCTTCAGATGATGTTCTTGACGAGAATCTGAGACAACAGAAGTCAGTAGATATTTTGGTATTTGGAGGAATCCATGTACCTCAAGATCTGGGCAGACGGCCACAACAAGTATTGCACATACGTGACTTGAGACCCAGGAGCAACATCCGTAGTCATTCACGAGTGTTAGAAACTCTGGCCAACTGGGACATTGTTGCCGCCGGCGTCTCAAGGTTTCGGAACCTGCTCCGGAAATTCATGGTGAGTTTAATTGTTGTCGTTCTCGCTCGGTGGGGAGGTTCAGCAATCGTTGCGGGTGGGTTCCTATGTGTGCATTGAAGTTGTTTCCCGAAGGGATCGTGAATTGATCGATCTCTTCCGGATGCTCTCCAAGGAAGTCCGGACCGCCCCCGCTTCTTGAACGTTTTTCTTTGCCCGTTGGAGGCTCTTGCGTGGTGGACTTGCACTCTACCGATCATAGTCCTTATGCGTCGGCGCGTTGGAATCATCGGCTTCGTCTGAGACATTCTGCGGCATTACTGTCTTGCCGACTACTTCTTCGGTCCTGGTTGTCTGGGGCTCTTCAGCATGCCCTTGAATGCGCAGCGGCTCCTCGCCATCCCCGTATCGCGACAGAAGTCGTACATGAACGCTAAGACACTTCATTGCGCCAATCGGCAACTTGCTTCACATCTTTATGTTCTTCGATCATTTGTATGGCGCGAGCTTCGAAGATTCTTCAAAGGAGCGAGGCATCGCGGTCCTTGGCGCAGGCTGTTTTTCAACCGCAAATGGAAATCGTACGGCGCAGGAAGGCGATCAATTTGGGTCCGCCAGTCGCGGCAGATGGCGTGAAGATTGTTCTTTGATCAATAAGTTCTAGGAAGCATTCGAAGTGGTCAGTCTGCGCGATCGGCTTCGCAGCTGCGATGGGTAGCGTCGAGTTGGAGGTTGGTGGGAAGCTGTGGAGGAGCAGAACGAAACGCTACCCGCTTTGAGCGATGCTGTCAAGAATCCTGGCGCCGTTCTCCTTGTTTTACTCAACCAGAAGATTCATCTTGCCCTCTTCCTCTGCGAGTCTGATGATCACCTCTTACGTATTGTTGGTAACAATTGACCAGGCTGGACGGGCACTACTCACATTAGCAATCCGGTGAACAGTTTGTTGAAGGGTGCTGAAGTGGAGATTCGTCCTATACGATACAGCCGTATTGTCGTTGAGATCTATGAAAACCGGATGGCGGAGTTGCTGGCGAAATTCGTCTGCCTTGGAATTTGTGAGGGATTTCGAAAATTGGGAAGGCGGGGTAAAGAGGTGGGGTGTGGGTGGGGTGCACAGACGCTAGGTACCTACGTACCTACTACGTACCTATGCACTTCGACCCCACCTTGGCATTTTAATTTACCTAGGTGTGGTAACCTTAACCTTAACCTTAAATGAACACCTACCAGCATCTGCCCTCCCAATCCTCGAGAAATGGCAACATAGAAGGTTGTACGCGCGTGAGTTATTTTCAATGTTACGGTTCAAACGCAAGTGGCAAACAGCGAAATTTTCAATACAGATCCTTCCCAAACTCCTGAGCTCACGGTCCTGTCGCTATCACCATCTCAATTTAGTGTTTGAGAGCTAATTAATGTGATGATCTTTCCATCCAGACCCCGAAATACGGAGATATCTGCATCGTTCATGGTCGCAAAATGCTTCAGTATCCATCGTTTGATCGATTGCTAGCCAACATTCGATTCTGCTATCAAGATTTTGCGTTTACTTTTCTCAATTCCCATGATGAAAAACCGGGGTTTCTTGGCAAAGGCAGTGTGTTGCGGTGATGGCAACCAGATGTAAGAAAAATTACGAAGATAGTGCAAGCGCACGTTTCCTCCTTCCAATTTTATAGTATCGTGATGATCCTTTTCTCGACGTCGGTCCAAGGGTGCTCGAGCCCTCCATTCCAAATGTCTTCTTTCGCCCAAAACGGACTACCGCCACTCATGTAATCAATCCTCTCAAAATTCTCACTGCCCTCAACTTGTTGAAACACTAGCAAAAGAGGGTTCCAATCTCCCATCCCTTCCAAAGGTAGAAGACTCGCCGACTCAGAGAACACATTGCCAAACAGTAGAGTCCAGTAAGACTAAACTTTTTTTGAACGTCCCAGTCACTCAGAGTTTTTGATTGAACAACAACTCCAACGCTTGGGCACATGACAGTTTTAGAATTCCAATCGATTTCTGTCTTTACCAGTCTTCCCTCAAGCTTGATGTATCCACTTTCGACTTGGCCATAGACATCCTCGGGTATACAATTCACGTCGAATTCTAGAATTTTAATGTCCCAGATGACATTATTGATGGTTGTTATTGAGTCGTAGTAGACGCCTCCGCTCTAAGAAGCCCACGACCAAGTTACAGCTATGTATGAATCTCCGATGGTAAATCCTGCGTAATATGGGTCTCTTTCCCAGCAAAGGCCAAATGGAAGATCATCGATTCACTATCCTGCAAGGTATCGCCATCCACTCATAGAGCTAAAACAAGATGCCAGACCTGATATCGCAGGCAACTTGTATTTCGTGAAAGTTAACGCTTTCGAAGAGTAGTTTAAAATTAAGTAGCGCCAAAGTCTCATCACTTCTCCAGCGAGACCCTGGTGATCTTCGCCTTGTTTTGGTTTTGAATAGCGTAGGAAAAAAATTTCAACAATTTAAATATAATTTAAATATAATATAATTTGAATTGAATTGATTTTGAATGAGCCTTAAAAAGACTTGAATTGAATTAAATTTTTGGAATAATTTAAATATAATTTAAATAATTTACACATGATAAAATAATACATTTATTATTTAATATAATATAAATTTTATAATATTAAAAAATATAAATAATCAAAATAATATTATATATATTAAATTTTAATAATAAAAAATATAAAAAAGATTATATAAAAATCATATGATATATAATTTAAGTATGATTTAAATTATATTTAAATGTAATTTAAATTGAATTGAATTGAGCTATAGGTTTTATTCAAGTTAAGTATTTAAATTTCCTACGCTGGTTTTGAAACAAAAACTTTGTCAAGCGCCCAGAGAAAGTCTCTCCCGGTCAAATGATTAGCCTAAACTGGGCCCATCTATTAGGGGCCGACTCATAATATTAGGTTTCGACAACAGAATGCGACTTGAGAGTTTCCAAAGATAAGAGCTCTTCCCGAGAGTGTTACCTCCTGATAACACCAAGCTCTATCTTTCAGACTGTTATAGTTAAAGGGATCTTTCAGACGGGGTGTAATCCAAACAAACTTATCATATTTGGCCTCTTCAGACTCGATCTGAGGGGGTTCAAGCGCTTTATCTCGAGGATGCAGAAATACCTCATCACCATTGGAAGATGAGGCTGCTTCTATGTTGACTGGGGTGCTGCTGTATATAGAACTCATCATTGCCGACTCTTTGAGTCAATATTCAGCAGAGTCTTGGATAATGCAGAGAGAGTCGATCCAGAGATATTGGACATCGAGACGACGGGCGACTTCCACGACCTCTATAAATGTTTAGTTTATAGAAGTGAGTGGTATGCAATTTTTGTGACTTTCTAAAGTCTCCATCGTGGTCTTGAGGTGTGGAACACGGCCCCAGTAGTGACTCAAAGTTGCATAGAACATAGGCGGGATTTGTTCATATGCTTTGATGTCTTCCGTGACATCTCCATCAGTCGACTCCTGTATATTTGGATCCGCTGCCCAGTCTGAGAAAAGCTCGCCAACTTCAACAAAAAATAATTCTTGTGTGCTGGATCCGACGTCAAGGAGCCTTGTTGGTAGAAATGGTGGTTTGAGAGAGCGACTGCATGTATCATGGGTCCTGCAGCATTCTCACAACCATTCTATCATGATTCCCACCGTATGTTCTGATAATGGATGAGGTGTTGCCGAAAGGGAATACCCGAATCTCGACCACAAGGTTGCTCCTTAGTGAAGTCCAAGACTCGAAGTGGTTCTGACTCGCCCAGCATGTATATTTCGAACAAAGATTCCGACTTAGCGACGACACAGTCAAGGAATAATTCAAATGCGTCCCGGCGTAGTTGGAATTTTAAGGCTTCCAGGATCATGGTAGATTCCAGGAGCAAAGATCCTAGAAACTTGTGAGCTCATAGGATCGTTTTAGCTCCTTGGAAGAAAGATTCTGGGGGTAGTTCGGCCCGTCGATGCTCCCCCACGACCACGTAGGACGCCCGGAGACCCGCCGCCCAACGCCCGTGTAGTGGTACGTCGTCCAACGCAGCTCCGACCTAATCAATGAGAATTCTGTAGCATTTATGGCCTCTAATTTACAGTCATAAATGCAGGGTCGGTGATTTCGTTCTCTTAGCCTGGGTAGCATTTAATATTTAACCGAATTAAATATTCAAAATTACCCGATTAAAGGATTCTAATTATTGGCAAAATGCGTTGCTTAGGCCAAGCTCTGCCTTTAGTAGCAATAGATCGTCAAGAGTCACGCCGTAGATTTTCGTGGCCCTAGAACATAGGATGGTCTTCGGAAATCCATCACCAGAACTCTCCCCTCTGCTCCAGCAGATCTATTATAGTACGGATTTCATTTTGTTCGGGCTCAGGTTAGATGATCAAGCCAATATAACTGACGTGACAGAGGTGGCTTCAGTTGGGCAGTCATATGTCCAATACCCCGCCATATTCAGCCTCATGGCTGGCAGCGGCGACGTCCACCCTCACATTCCGTTCTTCTTTCTCTTACAATATCGCATTCAACCAGTCTCACTCGTGAAATCCAGCTCCCCTTTCCATTAGCAGACGCTGAGTATTTAATATCCTTTCAAGCAAAAATTGGCAGCCGCCGAGCCTCCACGAGAAAATCCTGCGACTGAATACAAATCGACTGATCGCAGCCGATTGACGTCCACGCCCGCATTTGTCTTCTCGAAGGCCCAGCTCGATCTTTTCGCAATAGTTGCGCAGAAAGCTTCTGAGCCCAGAACTCATAACGAGTACACTGTAGGATGGGTCTGTGCTTTGCCGAAAGAGCAGACCGCAGCCACAGCCATGCTGGATCAGAAATATGCTGATCTCCCGCAGCCACCGAACGACCACAACATATACACCCTAGGATCCATCGGCAAGTATAATATTATCATAACCTACCTGCCCAAAGGCAAGATCGGCACAAATTCAGCAGCTACTGTCGCGATACAAATGATCGATATTTTTCCGTTTATAAAATTCGGCCTCATGGTTGGCATCGGTGGCGGTATTCCACCCAAGGTTAGACTCGGCGATATCGTGGTCAGTTCACCGGTCGATCGGTTTCCTGGAGTAGTCCAGTGGGACATGGGTAAGGCGGAAGAAGGCGGTTCCAGGAAAACAGGAGGGCTAAACAATCACCCACGCGTGCTGCTGGCAGCATTAGCGAAAATCGAGACCGAGCATGAGATGAAAGGATCTAAGATACCAGAGTATCTAGACATGGCATGCTTTTGATCTCCGAGTTTCGGCATGAGTTTCGCCAGGTGGCTATTGATTTGGTAAAAGTCATTCTGATAGATTCCAGGAGGTCTCCGGAGCAGCACCTTTCACCAGCACATTTGCAGGGGTCTGGCAAGGTACCGAAGCCGCCTTACAAATTCTTAAGCAACCTAAGTATCTTTGCAGTCTTCATAAATTAGTATATAATACAAAATTTCATTAACATATAATGATTGATATATAATAAATAAATCAACAAAACAAAAATATTGAATATTTATTAATATATCAAACTTATTTAATTTTTTTAAATAAAAATTAACAAAATAAAAATTAATAATAATTTAAATCGTATAAATAATATAATATATTTTAAAATTATAAAAAAATTATTTTTCTTCATATTTTTTTTTAAATAAACAAAATTTGAAATATAATATTTCAAATATTTTAAATATATTTAATAAAATAATTAAAATAAAATATTTTGAGATTTATTTTATATTATAATAGATATTTATAATAATAACAATAATTTGGATTAAATATAATTTCAATATATAATTTATTTATAATTTGAAAAATAATTATTTATAATAATTTAATATTATTTAAAATCCAAATCCTTTATATAAATATATAATATAAATTAAGGAATTAAAATATTTATTATTTCTAATAAATTTCAATTAAAAAAATTGTTAATCTTAATATATTTTGATTTTTAAATAATTAAATAATTATTAAATAAATATTAGTATATTTTAAATATTATCAATTCTTGATTATCTAATAGAATTTCAATTTTAAAATTATAATATTAATTTCAGTTAATACTATTTAATAATTATTTAATATAATTGTTTCATTAATATTCTCAAAAAATAATATTTGTGTTGGGGTAGCACGAACTGCAAGAGTACTTAGCGAGCCATACAACTTACGCGGAGCGACGAGGTACCCCAGCAGCGCTCGCTTACCCCTGCAAATGTGCTGGTGAAAGGTGCTGCTCCGGAGACCTCCTGGATAGATTCCTCAGGTGACGGCGATTCAATTCTGAAGAACGCAACAGCCAACTACAACATCGGGGCGAACAGAAGATACTGGAATCACGGGTTAGTGTACGCGGACTATTATCTACTTCAATTTGGGAACAGGTTGCTCAAAATGGGCTTAGCATAGGGATAGAGTAAACATCTTAGAAATCATACGTTTATCACGTTGAAGTGGCAGTAGTTCGAGTGCTAAGCCGAGGCTTTCCCGCATATGTTGCATGTGTGAAAGTTGATCATTAACTCCCGTACTGATATTTTTAGACACCGCTAGCACGTTCTAGTTCTTTTCATTCTAGCCAGTACCTTCGTATTGGGCCGGCTAATCGAATAATATCCATTCGACCGATTGTTCCTGGAAGGACACACAGAAATTTGTACAGATTCAGCTCGGGTCAGCTTTTCATGTACTCTATTTTCGGTCATCCCCGCTTCCCCAGAAAATGACAGGAAAGGCAAAGCGAGGAGGCGGGGCTTTTATTACCCCGTTACCCCTGCTTAAACCTACGGAAAGTTTCTGTACAACCCCAGATCGATAACTCTAATCTGGATAGCAGCAAGTAATTGGTCGGTCGGGCCTCTGGCGTCCAATCGGTCCATTGCGGCTCTGCAATCTAGGGACCTACCTTCCACTCCTGGCACAAAGCCAATGAGGAGTCGCTCGGAAATTCCATTACGGATCGGACTCAAAGTTGATTTTGAGCTCATCACCGGGCTAGAGAAAACCCACCTTGCCAACATTGGTGTGTGTGGGTAGAAGGATTTCACCCATGCTCAAGGTTAAAGTGTTCCGCCTTGGCATGAATAATACAAGTCTTCTACCTGACAGTTGCTAGAAATTGCCAGTTTGGTAGTAGGAACTGTCTTCACTCCAACAATGATCGAGATGCGAGCGGCATATCATTTTTAAACTAACATGTATCTGTCAAGCAAAGACCCTAGTTATTCAGGTACAATACCTGAGCCAGCAACAAGTATTTTTCGTCTATCCCATTGCAAAAGGATGCATAGGAGGTATAGACAACAAGGACATGTCTGTAGAATTTTACATTTCCCCAGATTTTCAGCCTCTCAGACCCCTCAAAAATTGATTTAGTCCTGGTCGCGTGATGCCTCTCCAAATTCAGCTAAGTTTATGACCATAGATTTATCTCAGCCTCCTCCTACTCGTTGGAACGATGCTTTCCAACTCACCTCCAGGGCCTCAAAAATTCTCGGAATATATGAACGGAATATGCCGAAAACCTCTCCAGCAGATACATCATTGAATAGATACAGGTGGTACTGTTCAATGCAGGGAAATCCTATCTCGACGTGCCAAGGCCATACTACCTGCCAGATGTGTAGCGCAACGCAACGTTGTGGCTTGGAAGAAGCCGCCTCTCCATACATCTCTTCTCCTCTGTTCAACATCTAGGCTAGTCTATGCTGAAATTCAATATTCGCCTTGCATTTAACCGCTGCGGTGTTAGCGAGAGAAGTTCTCTAGATACAGGGTCAAGGCTGGACTTCACGACAAAGTACGGAGGTCGCGGCAAAAAGTTCCGACCAATTAGTGGACGGGGTCGCTAAATGCCCTGTAAGCCCCTATAATGCCCTGTAAATTCTTGTCGCTGTAGTTACAGCGTACCAGACGCTATAGACCCCACTAATACCCCTACAGTTTAGCGTTGAAGCTATAGAATTTAACGAGCCACCCACTAGAGGTTCAGGGGGACCATCGAGCCCCCAAAGCCCTACAGGGCCTTATAGGGATTTACAGGGTATTTAGCGACCCAGTCCATTAATTGGTCGGAACTTTTCGCCGCTACGTAATCCGGAATCATATTGCACTGTTTTATGAGCTTCTAGTGGAAGCTTTTCCACCCCAAGAAATAGATGCACACTTCTCCAGTACGAAAAATATATAAACAACATTCTCCCCAGCAATACTAGAACCAATCTTAACAGTCAGTCCATTACAAGCATCGATCAGCTTCCAATCGCTACATCATAGAACACTCGAGTTCCTCATCACCAAACATGAAGCTCTTCACTATCCTCACCACAGCTCTGCTTCCTTTCGTCGTAATGAGCAACCCATTGAACGCAGTCCGCGACTTCGAGGCAGAGGCTGCAGCCAAAGCCCTCGCTGCAAAGACTTCGCACGATGCCCAAAAGGTCCGAGATCTCAATGCCGAGTCTGCGGGTTTGATCAAGAGAGCCACCGAGTACTGTGACATTGTCAATGTTGCTACCGAGGTCGACTGCTGGTGGCTCCCAAAACATGGAGGAAACGGGAACCACAAAGTCACCAGCCTTGCCGGGACCAGAAACAACGTCAAGTTCACCTGCTACACCAACTGTGAAGATGTCAATGGTAACACGTAAGCCAGAACCTGGGCCTTTATTTAAGTTTCTTATGAACTATTGCTGATCATATCGTGCAGCTCTTGGGACTGGGCTGACAACCACGACTGTTATGTGCCTGGATATTACACAGATGCTACCTGCTCGAGAGGTATTTGCCCGCCTCCTTTTTGTTCAGATTTCGAAAGCTAACATTATAACCTTGTAGCCAATCTCGGACAGTGCAGCTGGGCAGCACATGACATATCTTTCGGGGGCTGTGATTAGATGGTTCGGAACTAAGAGGGGGCTTTCTTCCAGCTCGAACCGAGACTGAGCAAATTCAACATTTGCGCCGAGGATCTTGGAATTTCATTTCTGTGAGGTCACACCCAAAAGGGTTCCACTCGTTCGAAACCTAGGTTTATAAATAAATGCAGTCGATTTTGTTGAAACAAGGCGAATATTCTTCCTGTTTCGTCATCTAAACCATCGATCCCTCTGATTTCTCTATAAATATCTTCCAAATCAACTAGTAATACTATAGATCTATTTGTGAATAATTTGCGTATTAGTATTATTTAGCGCAATTATTGTAGTAGTGGAAAATGGGTTGTGTCACGTGGTTCGCAGACACGTGCCACCCAGTATATAAGGCGTTTCCTGTAGCTGTAGTCTAATCAAAATGCAAGGATTAAAGTGTTTACGCCAAGAGGTGAGTTAAGATTTTAATGTTTTTAGCGTCTTAATCCCTGCTTCAGGTGGTTCTCTCTCTCCTGGCTTCTCCTCAAAAAGACCATTATCCAACAAATTGTATTAATGGCACTCCGAAGATGACGAATCGCGTTTATCAAGAAACTTTTCTTTTTATATCGAGCCCCGAAACCTCGATCTAATATCACGATCACGGCTATTGAACCTGGGGATGGGTGTCAGAAAAGAGGGATTCAAGCTAAAGTATAGGCTAAGGTCTCCGCTGCTAGTCTAAATTGATCCTCAATATACGCCTGTCTTAACCTCGAGTAACAGCTTGAAGAAGATGACAACGCACTAGGTCAGAAGATTTGGGGTACGAGATGTGCAAAACCCGCCAAAAAACTCTATACCTGCTTGAATTCAGATATACGACAAGAGGACAACCGTTATTCAGACCTACAGCGAATATTCGCAGTCGTGAAGTAAGCATACCACGCCGAAATCCCGCCTACTTCCCAGTCACTACCTTAGCGTTCTCTACACTCCCAACCTTCTTCTCCTCTTCAGTTTTCAATCTCTCCCTCCTCTCCCTCCTCCACCCCTCTCCGTAAAACCACTCCAAAACTAGCAACGGACTTGCCCCCGCCGTCACTACCGCAAAAGTCAAAAACGCAACCCCAGCCCCAACCCCATTAATAACAATTTGCACAATAGCAACACCAACCGCACCCACAGAACAGCGCATCAGATTATTCACCGCAGTTGCAGAAGCCGACGCTCCGGGATACAAGTCAATAACCAATGCACTATTGAGCGAGAAGACAGCTGTGGCTGTGTAGGCAATAAAGAATTGGAGGATCAGAGGAATAGCAATGAAATTTAGGTTGAGTGAGAAACCATATCCCCCAGTTGCCGTGATAAAGACCAAGATAATCCACCAAATATTCCTCAATCTAGATTTTTCGATCGGGAAATCGTCCAGATCGTTCTTGTTTAACTTCATGTCTTCTGGGATATCTTTAGACGTGCGGTACTGGGATTCGATAATACGGTAATCGTGATCCATAAGATACCCCGTCAAGTAGGAGCCAGCAACACAGCCAGCGCCGTTGGGTAAGAAAGCCAGACCGATTTGGAGGTCGTTGAGATGGAAACGAGATTGGAAGAGGGAAGTTGTACTTGATGTTACCATGCTCCATACAGTGTAGACGATACTGCCAAAGAACAGGGTGATAAAAACATCTTTCTCGAAGAGGAATTTCAACGGTGCGACGATGCTCGAAAGAGTGAGCCGCTTTTTAGGAGTGGGGTCACGGTCTATAAAAGCATCGGATGGTGGGGAGAACGTATAAATGAACGGTCGATGGATTCCGGCTAGGCGCAAGGTGCCGTTGCCGGCGATGGAGCGTAGGGTTTCGGGAAGGAGAAGGAGGATCAAGAGAAGAGTGATAGAGCCGAGGCCGAAGAGGAACCAGAATATCGAGCGGAAACCAAGAAATTGAGTGATAATCCCACCAAAGACAGGGCCAATTGACTGACCCATCATTCGGACTGTCGAATTAGTGACAACTCGTGCCCGACGTAAAAGACAGCCACTCACTACCGCCAAAGACACCAATAAAGCCCCCACGTTCACGAGCAGTTGTAATGTCTCCAATCACACCAGCGCCTAGGCGCTGTCAGCAGTCTGGTCTCGAAATGAGGTAGAGCTAACCTACCAACGGAGATTGTAGCAGCACTTCCGGCTGCTTGAATGCCTCGAAAGACCATCAATGCTGCAAAACTATTGCTGAATCCTAGCCCAACGTTCGCGAGGAGATACACGGCGAACGTGCCTATGATTACGTCAATCCTATCCTGAGGAACTCTTGAGACTTTACTAACCGGTAAACGTAACGCGCCTCCCTTGGGTGTCTGATAAAGGACCCCAAAATGATGGAGCGAGCCCCTGGACGACCATATAGACTGTGATAGTAAGACTGATGAGTGATATGCTGGTTTTGAGATCCTGGACATATTAGGAAGTTGTTAGATCATCAGTAGATGTTTGGACGTACCGTAGCGATCTGGCCGAGGGCGGGAAAGTATATGTTGCTCGAAAGCGGCGAGAATAGGCCAGCAAGGGAGACGATATAAACAAGTTGCTTCTTCTTCGCAACAGTGAATACGTGGTAGGGCGGCTCAGGTAATGCTTTGTCTAGGCTGTACGAACTGCTCGCCGATGATCTAATATAGTCTAGCCGAGTGGCCGTGTCCTCCAAGTCTTCGTCGTCACGCTCCGCTATTCGTTGTGACCGACTGCCCCGGGGACTCTCGAAGTTGTTGAAATCGGCCAAGACTAGAATGCTTTCCCTGTTCCATGCCCTCGATAGGATACGAGACTTTCGTGCCATGACCCACCCATTATTGACACTGGTCCTGATATGTTGGGGCCGCACCTGGTCTTGGTCTTGGGCGAAGGTTATACGAGGGATCGATGTTGGCTCTTCGAGGGGTTCATTGGTCAACGATGAGAGGGTCGCAGCATGAGAAGCTGGAGGCTGTCGAGGCATTGATTCCATAGTCGACGACGAGAGTGAGTCTTAAGACGATAACGATCGCCCAGAGGTAAACCAACGCTTGGATTCCGAGGCGTAAAACTGCTTTGAATGATTTGAGTCGCCCGGCGTACTATACAGACTTGCAAAGCTTTTCAAATTAGGATGATATAAGAATAAGAAAACTCTAGAAGTCTTCAACGCCTCGGATATTATAATAAAGAGTCGATACCACGGGGCTTGAAATACAAACTCCGCTGAGATGTTTGGATCAACAATCAACGGGAAGAGATCAAATTAAAAGTGAACGAGTTCGCACAATAGCAGTCACAGAAGAATGACATTCCAGCGAGAGCAAGGCCCACTACTGGAGACATAGGCAATTTTCGTAGCCCTGAAGCCCGAGGTTCAAGGATGATGCCACTGACATTCTGACGTCCCAAGACCTACGTACTCCGGCTTTGTGGGGATTTTTGAGCTCCAATGAAGGATGAGCAATGATGGTTTAAGCTGGTGCAGGTTCTCTTTCGTACGAGACGAAGATATCTGTCACTTGACGTTGTAGTTTGATGTGGTCCGGATGTTCGCTCGCCGTGTAGCCTCTGCACGAGAAGCATGATGATTCTGGTGCTCTGAGACTCTTAGCCCACGAAGGCTCGGAAAGGATATAAAGAACGACATGCTGCACCCCCAGGAGTGACATCGCGGTCGTCGTTCTATGGACCGCTCAAGCCATTTGCGCTTTTCATTGACGTTACGAATTTAGGTTGACGCGGAGACGCGCCAAGAACTAGTTCTCGAGATAAACGAGCCGGCGCGCTTTGATAAGGCTTGAAACTCGCCTTGCTTCCGCCAAATCTGATACCAGAACGTCTGGGGCAAGACCGGAACGTGATAAGCCACAATAAACTTGGTCTTTTTCCCTTCGACCGTTCGCACACTCCCGTAGCAGGGATTAAGCACTGTAGCCGTGCACTGAAATTTGGACACCGCTTACAGCGCCGAGTCCGCTATATTTTAGCGAAGGTTCGCTAGAATTCCAAGCTGTGAAGCCGTGAAGCTTGCTATAATTACAGGGCAATTTCGCTAAGAATCGCGCACAGATAATTGGTCCGTGCCCGTGTACCCGAAGGGATAAGCCAGGTCTTCCGGCCACGATAAAATATGTTTCCAGGAGCGCACGATCCAGATGTTTCGCTTCCATTGATAAGCCAGTATCTTGAGACTGTGTCCGGGCCAAAGCTCTCCGAGTGTTCACTCTGGTTCTGTGGCTTGTTTCGAGGCTACTTCTCATACAATATCCAGATCCATTGGCCGGACGATTATGTAAATGAGATATATCCAGAACTTGGCAAGGACGATCAAGCTGATCTCCCGTGCTCCCAATTGGTTCTGAGGCTACGACGTTAATCATGTCATCGGGCTTGTCTTCTGTGACAAGTCAACCCGGATTCTCCATATAGTCTCACACAGAACTCTAGATCAGTTGAACTGGCCTTATCGTGGTGTTTCTGTCTTGGCTAAGGTGCCTTCTCGTTCTTGATTTGGTTCTCTTCTCGTCGTGGGCATGGCTTTCTCTACTCGATGGCCCGGCGCTGTCGTATGCATTTGTTTTCTCTATCTGTGTTGTGATGTTAAAGCACAGAATCAGACAGAAACCCTGCCAAGCTTTGGGGATACCGTTCAGATCTTAGGTGCTGTAAGTAACCTTTCCATTTAAGCACACATATATATATTATCTAACATGTATAGATGGAGAGAACAGATCAAGACTTTCAAGATGGTCTTGCCCTGGATCTCTTCTCTCCTAAAAATCGCACCCTTATTGTCAAGCAAAACACCTCACCCCTCGGCGCACAGTTCGTAACTGGCACTTCCGGAGAGCCTTTCGTCGCTCTATCCAACTACTCGTACATAATTCAGATGAACGAGAGCGCCAACGACCTTATCGCTAAGATCGAGGTCCCGTACGACCTAAGAATGCTCAATGCTATGGGAATTCAAGAAGCTAACACCTACGTCGCGACCCTTGCACCTGACAAACAAAGCTGGGTAATCGACGACTCAACACGTAATGTCCACCGGAGCGAGAACAACACGAGGATTATAAAAATGACTTCTCTTGACGGAGAGTATCTGCTCGTAGGGAGGAAAACTGTTGATACTTCTAACTTATTCGTTCAATATGGCCAAGGGGCGACTCGCACCGTTAATGTGACAGGGGGGCCCGGCATCCAGGAAGCGGAGTTCGTTGACGGATTGCGATTTTCTATACAGGCTGGTAATGCCTTGAGGATGAATGTAGACCTGAAGCAAGGCATCGATCCTGCGACCTTACCAGCGAATACGCAGTCTTTAAACTCGTTTATGTGGGTTGTAAATACTAGCGACCCAAGCACGAGAGTGACGGCGCAGATGCTGGTACCGTGTAAGTTTGTTTAGAATTAAGCTTGATACTTTGGCTGATTAGTGAAGTCAATCGTAATATGCTAGTTGCTCTAAGGCCGGCAGGGTCGTCACCATCAACCATGCTGACCGTTGCAAAGCGAGCTGTGAATGCGAGCAGTGGCCAGTTTACGCCTGTCAATGAAGATGCGCAATATGTCCGAGAGCTTCCGGAGGATAGAATACAGCTTCCTGCAATGATGCAGCTAGATGGACAATACATTATCTTGGTCACTAATCCTAAGGCCGTTGGCGGTAGTAAATCTAGATTAAGCTCACCTGATTTGTTGAGACTGAGCTAATGAATTATTCATTACTAGGCCCCCGGGTGAAACGAACGTAATGCCATTGAGACGACTTGTTGGATAATGGTCTTTTTGAGCAGATTGACAGAAGTGAGAGAAGGGCCTGGGGCAGGGATTAGGACGCTAAAAACTCTAGTTCTTAGCGTAAATCTTTCTGTTTTACTGCTACCTAGGTAGTTACAATTGTATCGGTTATAATTGTATTAGACCAATCTTGAAACTATTCCCATTTATAGCCTACACACTGTGCGAACTACCTAGGTAGGTATAATATATAAATATTGCGCGTCCTTAACGTTGCCTAGGTATTTATATATTAATTTAAATAGTCTCAATGGCCAAGACCGTGCTACGCAAGGTGATGCTATAATACCTAGGTAATATTCGAGCCAATTGGGTCATGTTTCGAGGACATCTACAATAGTAGACTCCCAAGCAGTCAGCCAGCGAGATACGCAAGAGCCCAGATGAGAAGAGGAACAATGTACTGTCATTCCGGGTCCCAACGCACGTATTAGCACTACGGGCATTAGATAGACACTGCATGGGCGAAAGCCTAGGACAGCTTTTGAATCAAACAAACAAACAAGTAATTCCGGGTCCTTACATCAAGCACATAAACAGAATATCTACATTAACGTTTCTAGATTTAAATTTCCTATAATACCTAGGGAGGTATTAAATCGTATCATTGCCTAGGTATATAAGAAATTTGATATCAAATACCTAGGTAACAAAGAATATTATTCGAGGAAAAACGAATTACAAAAAAGAGTTAAGTACCTACCTAGGTAAGTAGTATAGACTTCTAAATTTTTAAAATCAATTTAATTAAATGTACAAATAAATTTACAGTCAATCTTATTTATTCACATCTTATAATATTTCAAATGGAACACTTCTATTAGGTTCCATTATCTTATTAATTATAATCTATGATTTCAAATTATTAGTATTTATTAATATTACCTAGGTAGACTTCTTGCGCTAATATCTACCGATTTATTCGCCGCATTATTGTTTATAATATCTATATGTCTTGGCACTAAGATATTCTTATGTTATATCTAGGTAGATAGTTGGTACCTAGGTAGTTTTGTTATAGTATTTGGACTAGAAGCAAAGAGTTTAGTATAAAAAAACGATAATATCCAATAAATTACCTATAACTGAATCTTGGTACGAAAAATATCGTATCTATAACTTGTTAGATTGAATAATAGACTTACTATTATACCTCCGTTATATTGTGTCTAGTGTTGAAATGATCTGTTAAATTATTATTAGTAATAATAATTTACATAATCCTAAATATATTTTAAACCTAATTAGGAATAGTCTAGAAAATTCTAGAAAATTCCTCGAGATTACCCAAAGGAAACCGAACTAATTTATAAAATAATTTCTATATAATTCTATAGGATTCTATAATATATAATCACTGTAGGAACTAGTTCTAAATAAACAATGAGCTTTATTAATTTATATATATAATATATAATATAATATATAATATAGAAATTCTAAAAAATTCTAAAATAAAAATCTAAAATATAAATATCTTAAGTTTATTTTATAATTAGATTTCTTTTGAATTCAAACTTTGTTTATTTAATCAATTGACGCTAGTACCGATCCGGCAATCCTCACGTGCCCTTTCCCCACATTTTTACAAAATTCTATTATATTTTTAATATTATTTTCATAAAATATAATTTTATTATTATTATTATTTTAAATAAATTTTTATTTTTGATAATAATATATATTTTGGAAATTAATAAATAAAAAATTTATTATAATCTAGATTTAATTTGTCTAAATTATTTTGAATATTTGATATATTAATATCTAAATTGGGATTATTAAATAAATTATTAATAAAATTATTAAAAAATAATAAATCTTTATTAGATTTCCCGGGTAAATTCTTAGTATTATAAAATAAATAATTTGTAATAGATACATTATTATAGGATAGGTTATTTATATTAGTATTTCCTCCAGATTAATAATTTTCTAGTATATTTATATTATTATATATAATTTCTAACCCTTTTAGATTAATATAATCATTATTTATTAAATTATAATTATTCGAATATATTAAAAAATCTTTAATTAAATTATTTTTAATATTAATTATTTTATTTTAATTAAAAAAATAAAATAAATAATTATTATCAGATTTATATTTAATAAATATATCCTTATTAATTTTAATAAATAATTTATTATTTTTTCTAATTTTTTTAGGGATTAATATATAAATTAAAAAATCTAATATTTTAAAATAAATAATATAAAAATTTTTATTTAATAATATTTTATAAGAAATTTTATTTATTATATTATTATATATTCGATTTTTAATATAGATTATAATTTGTATTAAGTTAGACTATAATTTAAGAAATGTATTTTTGTCTTGGCAAAAAACAATAAATTTTTTAATAATATATTTATTTAATACAGTCAGCTTCGATTTCAGCTTCCTTTTTATATTTAATATTAATTTTATTAAATATATTTATTTTTAATTAAATAATAAAATAATTTATTTAAAAAATAATAAAAAATTCATAAATCCAAAATTTTTTAAAATTTTTTAGATTTTAATTATTTTTAAATAAATTAATTTTATTTAAAATTTACCCGAATTTTGTTTATATTTATAAAAAAAAATATAAAAAATTTATTTCGAATATTTTAAATTTAAATTTATTTTATTTCATATTTAATTTATATTTTTTAAATTTAATTAAAATTTGTTTAATATATTTATTATAATTTCGGTTTTTTTTAAAAAAAAAAATAATTTAATAATTTAATTAAAAATTTATCAATATAAATTTAAAAAATAATTAAAAAAATATAATTAAATATTTATAATAATTATATTTAATTTCAAAAATAAATTTTTATTTATAATCTTATTAAATTTAAATAAAATAATATATATTCTTAAAATTTAATTTAATAAATAAAAATAAAATTAATATTTTTATTAAACATTTTAATAATCATTTTTTTTTATTCTTATATTTTTTAATATAATTTTGTAATATTTCGAATTATAACTCGAATAAATCATATAAAAATTTATATAATAATAATTCAATAATATTTAACATATTTGAATTTTTTTATTCAAATAATTATTTAATAATTGTTTTATTAAAAAATTTTAAATTTTTTTTATATTAATTTAATAACATATTTTTTTTTAAATTTAAATTTAAAAATATAATTTTTAAATTAAAAAGTTTTTATTATTTAAATGTAAATACACTTATTAGAAATTGTTTATAAATATATTTTTATTAATTCTTAAAATATTTATATTTCTTTATTTAAAAAAAATTATTAAAATTAAAATTAAAAAGTTTATTTAAAATTCTTTTAATAAGATTTATTTTGATATTATTGTAATTTATTTTTTAAAAAATGTTTTTATTATACAAATATTTTTTATATTTTTATTTTATATTTCGATTATTGATTTAACTTTCTTTAAAATTCCAAAATAATTAAATTATATTGAGGATTTCTTTTTATAAAAATAGGGTTAAAAATTAATTTAAAAATTTTGAGTTATAATAATTTATATTATTATTTTTATAAAATTTATATTAGAAGAATTTTTTAAATTATTATTATTAATAATAATTTATATAATTCTAAATATAATTTTAATTTAATTAAAAATAACTTAAAATATTTTAAAATATTTTTTAAAATTATCCGAAAGAAATCGAATTAATTTATTAAATATTTTTTATATAATTTTATAAGATTCTACAATATATAATTATAATAAGAATTAGTTTTAAATAAATAATAAATTTTACTAATTTATATATATAATATATAATATAGAAATTAATAAATTTTTTTAAAATAAAAATCTAAAATTATAAATTTTTTTGATTTATTTTATAATTAATTTTATTCTGAAGTAAAATCTTATTTATTTAATTAATTGGCGTTAGTACTGATTTAGCAATCATCACGTGCCTTTTCACCACAATTTCACAATTACTTTCTATTTTATTATAATTATCAACTTGTCCGTAATATAATAGTAGATTAGATGATTGATATTTGTCAAATGATCTACCTAAGTTCTATATTTAATATTTAAATATAAAATCCTTTTTTAGATAAAAAAATAACAAATATAAATATTTTCCCCCTTATTATTAAATAATAACTATTATTTGAAGGAATATAATATACTTTTTTTTTTGTTTTGGCCTCTTCAGTATAATTCGGGGTTATAATATAAAGTTTCTAATAAGTTCAAATATAACCTCAAGATTTGAAAATATAAAATATAAAAAAAATTTGCTTATTGAATTTATCCGGGCAAAAGTGGGAGGTACACAAAATATTAAGCTGTTAATAAGCGAGGAAGGATTTATCGCCCCTACCTAATACTGTATTCACAGTCACGCTAGTCGTATTTGATTACGTATTTTATAGATATCACGTGAAAGTATGATGTTCTAGAAGTTTCCACAAGCAGCCATATGTCTAGTTCTGCACAGAATTGACACTCAGTCATTCCAATCCGCCACTCAGCCATTCTATCCCCATCCTTATCCCAGTGAAGCGAAATACCTCACGCGCAAAAATAAAAATCAATGCAAACCCCTAACGGTATGGACGGGAGTTTTTCTCGCCAGAGCATCTCTAGCATAGCTCGACGGTACCCACAAATTTCGCCAGGCTTGACAGTCCGCCGCTCCACGCGGCTCAAGAGAAAGGATGATTATTTCGCCCAGGCGGTTGCCTTGAATCCCCGCAAAAGGCGTAAATTTAGCTATCAGCCGCTTGACAAGCATCAAGGCCAAATCCGCCTGTTTGAGCTGCTTCCAGGGAAGAAGGATGAACCATTACAGGGACGGCTGACGACGGTCAACTTAGAGGGATGCCCCCAATATGACGCAGTCAGTTATGTTTGGGGCGATCCGCAGCTCCGCTTCCGACTCGTCATTGACGAAGACAAAATTCTTATGGCCCTAGAAAGTCTGCGAAAAGCTCTCATCGCTTTACGGTTGGAACATGAATCCAGGATGCTTTGGATTGACGCGATCTGTATCAATCAGAACGACCTGCAAGAACGCGGCCATCAGGTCAGATTGATGAGGGCCATCTACACCACGGCACAATGTGTGAGAATCTGGTTGAATGTTGACGTTAGTCTCAAATCGCCCGCATTTCGCGCTATGCAACGAGTCGGAGGACCATCGACCGACTGGCTATTCAATGGCAATCCCACCAGTCGTAAATTACGTCGACCAGGAAGGTTACGAGACCACGGTGCGGAATTCTGGGATCCGTTGTTCGAGATATTCGCCGATCCCTATTGGGAGAGGGTTTGGACACAGCAAGAACTTTTCCTTGCCCGCAACATACGATTTCACTTCCCCCACGGTGTTCTACTACCAGACGTACTTATTTGCTTTGACCAAGCTGTTCTGCACGCGCACGCACGACTAACACAGCGTGGTGTACTTCTAAAAGGGAAATACAGTACACGTATGTTTGGAAAGTCGCTCTTCAGCTCCATGTATACTGGGTTTTATGCCATGAGAACGGGTGAAGCGCAGCAGCTACATGATGCCCCCGTCCTGCTTAACCTTTTCTTGAGTTCCTGGAGCCTTAAAACCACTGACTCCAAGGATCGGGTGTACGGCTTAGTAGGCCTTGCTCGGGACTGCAGCGAAATCGACATCGAACCCAATTATAACCTCACACGCTTGGAGGTCTATTGTCTGGTCATTAAGCACTTCATACGCAAATATAAATCTCTCGGCTTTCTCTGCAATTTTGCAAGCGATCATGATCATTCTATGCCTACATGGCTTCCCTCACCTGAGAAGCAATCGCTTCTACTCCATAAACAACTAAGGATCAGCAAGGCGGCAGAGATTCCCGTGAATCTCGATTCAATTATATTGGACAACGGAGTTATGTCTCTCCGGGGCATAAAGTGCGACATTATCACAGCCAGGGTAGATGGTTTCTTGTGCTTCATACCCATCTTAACGTGGTGGAGACAACTAGAGGTTATATGCGTTAGGCTTGGCCTCTGCAACTCATCGGACAAAATCTTAGCAAACAAAGCAGTTCTAGAGCTTCTAAGTTTTTGGTCCACCGATCATGAATATCACGTCCTCTTCAATAGGCCAAAGCCGACTTTCAAGGAGCTTGAGCAGGGCATTTTGAACTTGATTGGACTTCCTACACGGACAGGTCACACGAACTTAACCATTTACGACATTGCATGCAAGATGGAATTTGAGCTTAGCGAGGAAGATTTGTGTATTGCACGATCACTAAGATTTACCATCCAAAACTCCACTCTCGTTGGAACTTATAAAAACAGACTTGGTCTATGTCATCCTTCCTGCTCACAATGTTTGGCGGAACCAGGAGATGAGGTCTGGGTTCTGTTCGGCTGCCCGATGCCCATGATCCTGCGACGACACAAAATGGGCCGGTACTTGATCATAGGGCCCGCGGTCATTCCTGGGTTGATGATGGGAGAAGCATGTAAAGGACTACTGAGTAATGGCTCACCCGGACCTGAATATCAAGGCCCAGAGATTGAGAAGATAGAATTGGTATAATAGCACTAGGCACCTCTAGGAGTTAAGAATAAGTAGCGTAAGAGAGAAATTTATATTTAGTGTAGCAAACGAACCCCTAGGAGTTGGGCGTCACAGGAGTGTTACGCACTAAGGAAGTATAGGGACGGAACCTGTCAAATGACAATCAAGTGATTAAACAAGGGTCACGTGCTAAATCACTCAGGTGACTCACTTATTTAACACATCTATCATTTTCTACTTATAATAATACAGTTACCTATATTGTTACCTGTTACTACAGTTTCTAGCTAGTTCTGACTATACTCAAGTGTCTATTAAAGACCCTGATATTACCCTCATTAGATGGGGCTTCAGATAGTTTTTATTAAATTATTTGTTACACGCAAATTATGGCCCACTTCTGGTCCATTTGATAGAACCACTAGCAACGGCCTACCTTTCGACGCCGTCGAACATCAGCCAGATCCTTAGGCAATAACTTCCATCCCTGCGTGCCGAAAAACCCTACGTGCCGAAACGACTTCATAGTTTAGTGGTCTTAAATCTCTACCACGCATATATATAAAGTTATAATCAGTTTACTATTGTTCTTTAGTTATTTCTACCTTCCTAATCCCCGATCAGTTTGGATTCTATGTGATTTCAATATCCGCGAGAGGGTTCTTAAAGTGGAAATGGTCCCAATACATTGATGGAAAATTAGTTACGACGACCAACAATCGCCGTGAGCTATTTGCCCCTACTAATTCTGCTCATCTCCCTGACATACACGATAAGAGGTTTACCAAACGTCGAATGAATGGAAAATCCTTCACCAACCGTTATTCATGGGGAGGGAGGGACAATGAATGGGAATATGGATTACAACAAAGGAAGATGGAGACACCGAGAGAGGCATTAATAGTAGATGCTTCAAAACAATTGGTATGAAGAAATTCAGATTAAATCTAAACATAATCCTAGTTTTATGGCATTCATTAGGTTATAATATGCGGCTACCATGTCCATCAAGAGTAATTGTATCTCGACCACCTATCCGTATTCCACAACCAGTTTCAAGTTCCTCTCCGCTCATCCTCCCGGGAGCCTCCCAACTATCGTCATAGCATCTCATCCTCTCACCATACAGGTGGTAGTCCACAGATTGCCTAGTGAGATGCTTGAACTCGATCGTCGTCGGGTTATCACCTTCCGAGCGGCATACGCTCTCTCTGCGAAGATCTAGGCTCGGGCCTTGTCCCCGACCACGGCTGCGATCTGGAAGGCGTTGAAGCACGCCCGCGCAATCCTTTATATCATAGATGCTCTCCTCTTTTAGCAACTCAAATAACCGATGTAGCTGGCTGGGAGACTTGGCAGGGCGCTCAAGGACCTGGTCCAGGTGGGTGGCAGCACGGAGGCACGTGCCCTTGTTTTCCACCTGAAAATCGCTGCAGCCTATCTTTCAGCCTCCACCGGATCCCTGCGCCCTGGCTGCCAACACCCAGCTTACTCACTGTAGCACTATCGTTGCGTGCAATCGGCGGTAGGGAACAGAGCTCGCACGCACAGGTAAAGGAGAATGCACCAATTAGATGACGCTGGCGCTCCACATAGCCCGGTGAGACGCCGCTTCTATACGAAATAATAATCTCATAGTCAGTCTCGACGTTATACAGGGCATATACGGTCAAATGACCTAGGTCGTTGTTCCATGCGTATTGCGCGTTGGGCTAGCACGAATACTTACTGGTGTATATGGGGAGTGACAAATTAGGTCTAGGTCTATTTAGGTTATGATTCAAAATTAGTACAAAATTGTACCTCGGATTTAAGATTTTGTATCTTTAATGAAATTTTCAATCATAATTATTTATAATTAACGAAATTATTAGGAAATTATCAGTAAAATATTCTGGCGTCGCTAAATTCATTATCTATTATTATATCGGCAGAAATATTTCGCTGTTATAAATAAAATTTAGGAGGAGGGTAATTCTCGGTATAGACAGCACGGCCCTGAGGCTCGGTAATAGGAATATTATATAAAAAATTTAATATTTGAGAAATTATATAACAGAAAATTATATAAAAATTTTATTTATTAAATAAAAATTTTGTATTTAATTTAAATAATATTTTAATATATTGGTATTTTTATATTTATAATAATTATATTAATATTATAACAATTTCTTTCTAAAAACCTTAGACATAAACCTAATGTACGCGCAGAGTCAGCAACCAGAGCAATCGTTATATTCGCTTCAATAAGTCATCAACGCCACCAATAGACCCCCAATAGCCCCAATGGCCCCAGGGAGAATATATTTAATATTTTGGGGGCAATAGAATAAATATCTAATATATAAGGTATTAATAATTTTTTTTTTTGGGTAAATACTATATATTTATCTGTTCTAAATTTTATTTAAATTGAATATAATCTAAAACAAGGATATATTTATATTTATTGTTGTCGCCGCTATCGTTTTTAAATAAAATTATATTTATTGCCGTATTATACAACCATACAACTATATTATTTATGCATTAATATAAAAAATAGATCCCAGGATAAATTTTCAACTAATCGCAAAAATTTATAATAATAATATTTTTTCGTGGTTTTTTAATAAATTCAGATTTTTACCGAAATTTTAAAATAGTTTATATATACGGTTGAAATAATAAATATTGCCGAGGTAATAGCTAAAAACAGTTATTGCTATATATAAATAGAGAAGAGATTTACCCTATTAATAGATTATTAATACCACTAATAAACTACCAATAGCAACTAATTGGTGGCAGAAGTGACACCGCCTAGTAGTATATGCGCTGGTAGGAAAATATTCTGCCGATATAATATTATTGATTTATTACTAAATTGTTATTGATGTTATTAATATTATTAAAAAATTAAAAATCATAATTTTTAATTAATAATACTATTTTATTTTAAAATAATTCAAATATATTTTTATTTTTATATTAATTTAAAAATTAAAAAGATTATAATTTTTTATAAAATTTTTATAAAATTTTAAAAATTGATATTTTATATATTAAATATTTAAAAATATATAATTCTTTTATGAATCTTAATAAAATTTTTATATTATAAATTTTTACAAGAAATTTAAATAAATTTAAATTTAATTATTTTAAATAAAATTTGGTCTTAGATTAGGATTTTATATATATATATATATATATATTAATCATAAGATTTAAAAGATTTAATGAATTTAAGTAAAAAAAAATTAAATGGTCACGTGACACGACCACAATTGGTGCCAGAATATTGAAAACAATATTGCTATAATTGCTATAGTCGTTAGATCATCACTGGGTCGTCGCTACTATTGTTATAAGTAATGATCTATTAAATATTTTATCGATAATTATATTATATTAATTTTTTAATTCTTTTTTATATTTATAAAAATATAAGAATTGTGAAAATGTGGGGGAAAGGCACGTGATGATGTAGTAGTGGTGGAAAAGGGGGTGTGTGGCACGTGGTTCGCAGACACGTGACCACATGCATATAAAGCTTCTTTTGTAGCCTAGGCACTTAGTTCTTTAGTCAATTCTACACCAATTGAACTCCCTCTATTTATGGTTGTATATCTGCCCTTACAATGATTGCTGAATCGGTACTAGCGTCAATTGATTAAGTAAACAAAACTTAGATTCAGAAGAAGCTCAATTATAAAATAAATTTAAAATATTTATAATCCTAAGGTTTTATTTTAGAATTTTCTACTAGTTTTTATATTATATATTGTATTATATATTATATTATATATTATATATATAAACTAATAAAACTTACTGCCTATTTAGGATTAATTCTCGTGGTGATTATATATCGTAGAATCCTATAGAATTATATAAAAATTATCTTATAAACTAGTTCGGTTTCCCTCGATTAACCTCGGGGAACCTTCTAAAATATTCTAGGCTATTCCTAATTAGGTTTAAACCATATTTAGGATTACGTAAGTTATTATTACTAATAATAATTTAACACTAAATTTAATATAAATAAATATTTAAATATATAAAATATTTATTAATTTTAATAAAAATAAAATTTTATTAAAATTTTGATATAATTTTAGAATTAGTTGAAAATCCCACTAATCCGATACTTTGTAGGGGTTTTAATGTTACAAAATATTATTATTTTAAATAAATATATAAATAATATAATATTATAATTTTTTTTAAATATATATAAATTATTTTAAAAATTAAATAAATAAATTATATTTTTATTTTTATTTTTATATTTAACAAATTTCTGTTTTTTAAAAAATTTTTACTAATCGAAATATTAAAATTTTTTATTAAATCAATAATTTGGCCGACCGATAAAAAAATTAATAATTAATATATTACAAATAAAAGAATTGTTAATATTCAAAATACAAAATATATTATAAATAATAAAAAAAATAAAATCGCAAATATTTAAATAATAAATTTTTTTTTTCAATGAATTTTTTAATAAAATAAAAACATATTATTATTTATATACAAATATTTATATTTCAAATAAATTTTGATTAAAATTGTTTCTAAGATATATTTATATTATAATTTTTTTTATTTAATAACATAATTATATCAAAATCGATTAATATAAAATAAAAAATAATAAAAAATAATTAATAATATTGGTAAGATATTTAATTGGCCACCACTTATAATGATGACAGCGACGATTTAACACGATCTAGCGACGACAACAACTATAGTAATATTATTTTTAATGTTCCAACGCCTGAAACGGTTGTACTATATAATCGTTTTTTTTATTTAAATTTATTAAATCCCTTAAATATTATCAATATTGATAATAAAAACAGGGCCTAGGACCAAACTTGCCTAAAACACTTAAATTTAATATTTTTATTTCTTAATCTTTTTTGTGGGGCTTTCATATCGTGGAAGCCTTACCTATCAGGACCCCCACAAAGTATCAGATTAATAGGATTCTCAGCTAATCCTAGAATTATATCAAAATCTTAATAAATTTCTATTTTTATTAAAATTAATAAATATTTTATATATTTAAATATTTATTTATATTAAATTTAGATATAAAAATATCAGATTTTATATAATCAATTTTTTATTATATAATTAATATTAAATATTAATATTTATTAAATCTAAATTTTAATAATATAATTATTTATTATATTAATATAATATATCAAATAATATTATATTAATATAATATAAATATATATATATAAAATTTTTTAAAAAAAATTCGATACAACTAAAAATATTTATATTAATATAAATAATTATAATATAAAAATTTAAATAAATTTAATATATAATTTATATATTAATTAAAAAATTTAAAATTAAATTTTATTATTATTAATAAAAAGTTTCTATTTATAAAAACTAATTATTAAGATTAATAAAAAAAATTCCTAATCGGGTCAGATTTTTAAAAAAAGTTAAGATTCTTAAATAAGAATTGTTAATCCTACTAATCTGGTCAGATTCTCGGCTAATCGCGGGAAACTCGCGAATTGTCACAATCACGTTTCCTAGAGGGGCGAAGGCTCCTAATTAGGGTCGAATCGAATGTAATTCTAAGCTAAAGAAGGAAGGTCTACAATATGTGCGAAGGGTTCCTTAAATAGAGCCCTAGCTGCCTGAGAATTCAGGTGGCAGGAAGTCAGGTGGTTGGGGTGGCTGGTAATACGGGTGGCTGGGCCTCTAGCGTGTGGCACGTGCGCAACCGTGACACGAATCTGCTAAGCCGATTTTTTCCGAAAAATGTGAAGGTGCTGATGCCGAGACTTATAAAAAAACCGTACATTTGTAAATGCTTAATATATGAAATATTAATTTTTAGATATTTAATATATAAGATCTTAATTTTTAGATATTTAATATATAAAGTATTAATTTTTAAAATTTTGTAAAATTTTGATAAAAAATTATAACTTTTTTAACTTTTGAATTAATATAAAAATAAATTTAAATTTAAATTGCTCTAAAATAAATCAATATTATTGATTAAAAGTTATAATTTTCATTTTTCAATAATATTAACAATGATCCAATGACGAGTCAGCGACGCCAGTAATAGGTGGTGAATTTAGCGACGCCAGAATATTTTACCAATGTAATGAAATTTATTATTTATTTAAAATTAATTCTTATTGTAATTATATATTATGTTGGAAAACATGTGACCTAAGATCACGTATATCACTCCCAACCACTATATCTATCTATATAATAGTAAGGATTTCGTTTATCTTAGATCTTCAAATAATATAATCAATTTAAATTTGTTGAAACATGTGACCTAAGATCACGTATATCACTCCCAACCACCACATTTATCTATATAATAAAAGTTTCGCTTATCTTAGATCTTTAAACAATATAATTAATTTAAATTTCCATATATTTTTTCAATAAATTTGAAATTTGAAATTTTATTAAAACAAAAACTAAATCAAAAATTATATTTTTTTCAAAAATAAAAATTTATTAATTATATATTTTATTAAAATTTTATAATTTTTCTATCAAAAATAAAATTTTAATTTATATAAATTATATAAATTACGAATTAAAATTTAAATATAAAAAATTAAAAAATATTTTGATATTTAAAATATAAAATAATATTTAAATATTTATTAATATTTTTAATACAATTAATATTGAAAATTTGAAAAATTTAATATAATTCAATTTTAAAATTAATATTATAATTGCTATTAAAGAATTAATATAAAATTTATTAGTTTATTAATTTTTAAAATTTTTAAATAATCTAAAATAAATATTTAAAATATTTAATTTTAAATTTATAAATAAACTTTTTTTTATTTTTTTTATTATCAATAAATATCAATATAAATACAAATATATAAATTATAAATTTCAATATTTCAAAAGATTTATTATTTTTATTTATTTAAATTTTATTTTTACAAATATTTTTTAATTTCTTAAATAAAGATTTATTATAAATTTTTTATATATAAAAAATTAAAATTAAAAATTTTTTTATATTTTTATTATTTTTTTAAATATTATATTAAGAAAAAATTTAAAATATTTTTCTCTAAATTTTTTTTTAAATAATTTTTTATATTTTTTTGAAAATAATTAATTAATATTTATTAATTTTGAATATATTTTTATTATTTTAAAATTTATTAACAAAAAAAATTTAATTAACGAAATAATATTAAGTTTTTTATTATTTAATAATTTAAATTTTTTCGGTTTATAAATAATAATAATTTTATTAATTTAATTATTAAAATATTTAATATTTTTAAATATATTATATTTATTATTTTTAATAATATTAATAAATTTAAAATAGAAAATTAAATTTATTTTAAAAACCAAATCCTTGAATAAATTATTTTTTATAAATTTAATAATTATTATAATAATCTAAAATCGATTTAAATTATATCAAAAATTGTTTAAAAAAATAATTAATAAAAAAAATTACCCAATATATATAACAAGAAAAATAATATTTAGAAATATAAATAAAAAATAAATAAAGAAAATTAAATTATAAAAACATATAAATAAATTTATTTAAATATATATTAAAAAATATTTCGATAAACCGTTTAAAAACAAATATAAAAATAAAAATAAAATAAAAAAATTGATAAAAAAATTGATAAAAATATAAAAAAATTAAAATATTAAAATTTTGATTAATATAATATAATAATTTTAAAATATTAAATTTTTTAAATATAAAAATATTATAAAATATATAATTATTATATAAATATTAAATATCGAATTTGAAAAAATAATATATATTATTCAAAAAATAAATTTTGATATAATTTTTTGATTTATAAATAGATTAGATTTATTTTATTTATTTTAGATTTAAGATATAAAATATTATATTTGTTTTTATAATAATAGAAATAATAATAAAAATAAGAATTTATTGATTTTTGCAAAAATAATAATAAGAATTTTTAATAAAAAATAAAATCTTTACTGTAAAACTATTATAATTATAATAATTATTATTTTATAATAAACTATTATAATATTAATAGATTAAAAATTTATTAATTAATATATTTATTATAAAATCTTGGATTATATTAAAAATAAATATTAATAAATCAATTTTTATTTTATTCTAAAAAAATAAATATTTTATAAATATAACAAATTAAATAAAAAATATATATTTTTATAAAAAAAAAATAATAATAATCCAAAAAAATCCAAAAAAATCAAATATATAAAATTTAATAACAAAAATAAAGATATTGATATTAATAATATAACAATATTATAATATAATTTTGTATTAATAATTTTATTAATAATTTAAATATTGTTATAAATTATATAAAAAATTTTATTTTTGATTTTAGATATTTAAATTATTTTTTTAATAATCGAAATCTTTTTATAGATTTTCAATTATTGCCTCCAATCGGGCGATTAATTAAAACAATTGAAAGAATTATTATATAATTAATAAATAAAAATATTATTAAATTGAAATTAAAATTAAAATATTTTTTTTATTAAAATATTTTTTATTTTATTTTTACTAAATAAATTCAAAAAAAATTTATAAATTAATATATATTAATAAATTTTATAAATAAATTTTTGAAATTAAAAATATTATTTTTTTATATTCTAAAATTAATAATATTTATTTATTCGAATTTATCTAAATAGACCTTTTATTATTCAAATAAATAAATTATTGTTATTATATTACATTATTAAATATAATATAAATATTAACCCAAAATTATTTTTTTAATATAATTAAATAAAATATTTTAGTTAAAATAATTTCAAATATTTAATTAAAATAATTATAAAATCAATTTCGATTAAATATTATAAATATAATATATTTACAAAAATTATATTATAAAAATAATATAAAAAATTTTATATAATAAAAAAATTAAATTAGGAATTAGTAAATTTAAATTTATTTATTTTAATTTTATTAAATTTAATAAAATTAAAAAATATAAAAAACAATATTATTTTGGACATATTTTATATAATAAAACGAAATATAATAAAATTAAATATTTTAAAATAAAAAATTAAATATTTAATTTTTTCAAAAAATTCAAATTATATAATACATATTTAAATATATAAATTCACCAAATATATTTTAATAAAAAAAAATTAAAATTTTTAAAAATGTTTTATAAATATTATTTCAAATATAAAATCAAATAAAAATTAATAATATTATATAATTTAAAATAAAACAAATCGATTAAATAATATTTTTTTTAATATATAGGAAAATCTTATATAAATATTAACTAGAAATAATTTTAATTATAATTTATTTGATAAATTGATCTTTTTATTATATTTTATTTTATTTTATAATATTATATAAAATATAATATAAATATAAACTAGAATTAGATCGTTTTTGTATTCTTG
>Ga0247778_1000133_pt1 | contig 128244 bp, 140 predicted proteins | sample UWRJL049202B5_FD_179939 | JGI IMG/M metagenome (GOLD analysis project Ga0247778, IMG submission 179939) | Plant litter microbial communities from Arlington Agricultural Research Station in Wisconsin, United States - UWRJ-L049-202B-5 | ecosystem: Environmental > Terrestrial > Plant litter >... | reverse complement strand
CGAGAGAGAAGGAAAAATGTTTCCTGTTTTGAGTTAAAATGCAGCAAGGACTGGGATGCGTAGGACGAAAGTGGGTAGGAGAGGGTAGCCCCCCCCCCCCCCCCCCTTTTTTTTTTTTTTTTTTTTTTTTCCCCCAATGGTCTACAATAAATTATGACCCCACCCATAGACGTGGCCGCAGGATTACGTATTCATCGCTATCTACGGTGCAGTGCAACTATATAAGGAAGGAAGCGCGCTTGGCCAAATGTTCATTCGTTTGAGTCCTAAAATTCTCCCCACGTAAGGCTACTCACAAAATGTCTTCCCTTGAGGCGTCTAAACTTTTCAATGTCAAAGGACTTGTGACCGTTATTACTGGCGGTGGAACAGGTGAGCAAATTCTATCGCTCTCTGCTCTCAATCGAATCCCGCTAATAAAACAAGGCATCGGCCTCATGATGGCGAAGGCACTGGCAGAGAACGGTGCAGCAAAGATTTACATAATCGGTCGTCGCGAGAATAGGCTCAACGAAGCAGCAGCTCTTTTCCCCGGGTACGCTATCTCTTTTACACTCCCCAGAAATTCCTCGAATTAGCCTCTCCTTTCACGCCCAGTTGCCAAGGCTTAAATAGCCCCAGCATCATCATTCCCCTCCCTGGAGATATCACCTCTCAATCCGAGCTCAAAGCAATGGCAGAACGCGTCAAAGCTGAAGTTGGTTACATTAATATCCTCATCACCAACGCCGGCAAATCAGGCCCTATGCTTGAATCTCTCAAGCCGCGATACACGCTCTCCGATTTCGTCTCCCTTGCTTGGAGCTCGCCCATGGAAGATTTCAACGCCGTATACGGACTTAACTGCACCGCTCTCTACTACACCGTCATTGCATTCCTTGAGCTTCTGGATACAGGGAACAGGAAAGGGAACTACGCTGGAGGGAAAAGCCAGGTCATTGCTACGGCAAGCACCGCGAGCTTCTTGCGGAACCCGAGAGCTGGATATGCGTATCTAAGTAGCAAGGCAGCGGTTATTAGTTTGATGAAGAGTTTTTCTACATTCTGCGTACCGTGGGGCATTAGGTTTAATGCTATTGCTGCCGGGTGTAAACTTCCCGCTTCACTTCGACTTCCTCTGTGGACAAGCTGACGCAAGTAACACAGTATTCCCCTCAGAGAGCTCAGAAGTACTGTTCAAACCATACGTTATCGACAAAACGAAGACTCTGTTTCAGGAAGGGGTTTTCTCAAGAGCGTACCAGCCTGCAGAGAGAGCAGGATCCGAGGAGGATATTGGGGGACTGACGCTGTACATGGCGAGCAGAGCTGGGGCTTTCCTTAATGGCAGTGTAATGCTTGTGGATGGGGGAAAGTTGGCCACGATGCCAGCTACTTATTGAGGCGTGAAATTTCTGTGGAAGGGAAATTGAGCAAAGGCTATGGGACAAAATTAGGACTAAGTTGAGTTCGTCTTTTAAGCTGACTATGCAGTTTCTCGTATGAATAGACACAATTCTTGAAGCCCAAAAGTAGTTACAGGCGCTTCTGTCGTGTGATGTGTTCGTGCGCACGTGCTGTGCTCTAAGGCTGGGAAGCTCGGACCTACGAGCCCCTAGTCATATTTAGCTAGCTTTGATACTTCTCTTTTTCTTTCTTCAGATAAATTCAAGAACTACCCAAAACTTCAATCTCATACCATACTAGCGTGAGTTATTCACGTGATACCTACCAAATCCCAAACCTTTCGTCCTCAATTTTAAGACAAGTACCGATTGCCTTCATTACACCAATGAGACCACACTAGTGTGGGTTGATATAGTGTCTGGTACCTGTTGTAGAATATAATGATTCAAACTACTAGTAGGGGTAGATAAAATCACTCAGAACAGAGTGCATGATATTCAATAATTATACAGAGCCTGCAGAGGGGCCTTCTCAGCGCGAACTCGCAGGCTACCACAAAGCGTGGTATTCTACAGGCACGAAATCACGCCGCCCGTTGCTTCCCATAGGAGGACATGCTAACCTTGTCATTGTGTACCAATGTTCTTACGCGGTCTTATCATAGAAATATGTGCTTCAATTCTACCAGCATTCTCCGAAATGCACCGATCATGCCCGCCGCATCCGAACGGAATACGACGCCCGGGCAGGCCCGTCTGCGGCCCGTTGTCTCTTGCATTGCATAATAACATTGCATGAGTCTTTTCTCCGTCTTCGGGTACTGCAGGCCATCGGACATACCCTGTTGTCACTGTTCCGAGATCGGTCCCGAGCCTCTCTTGTGTCACCATCGATTACCTCATGTCGGGATTAATAACACTCCGAGCTGAAGCCCTCCATCATTGCCATATAGCTTAAATACATCAAGAAATATGGCGATCCCCCGCCAAGACGGCTTCTCCTTCTATCATCCAATTATACAAACCTGAGGCGTTCTTTGCTTCAGCCTCAAAATCTCAATTGGTGAGAATTCGAAGATTTAGCCCGCTAGGAAAGCCATGCTCGGTTATTTTATCTTAGAGGGATGGAGATCAACTTATTTTGCTTTAGGGGTTGCGGGAGTTGCCGTTATACTGTACTTTGCGAATTGGTATCTAAATTCGAAGGCGAGGCTAGATTTACCAGTTGCTAAGCTCATACCGGGGAACACTTCAGATTCATTGATGCAAGCACGGGCCCTGGTATGGATTAAAGTCAACATAACAGAAAATAGATGCTGATTACTCACACGAATAGTATCCTGAGACACCATTTATATTGCCTCTAAAGCCACCGTGGGTGATTCTGCCACACTCACTGATGACCGAGGTGAGGAACTTGCCGGAGGAAAAGGTTTCTTTCAAGCAACACACATTCGAAAAATTCCTTGGAAAATACACCGGAATTGGCTCAACTGAACATCCAGAAGCCATCAACGCTATCAGGATCGACTTAACTCGCAATCTGGGGAAACTACTGGGAGACTTGCAAAATGAGGTTAAGTTCTGCTTTGATAAAGAGGTTGGGCCATGTCCTGATTGGACGGAAATTACTGTGTACCCGACTGTCGTCCAAATCGTCGCGGGTCTTTCAGCACGAGCATTTGTGGGGTTGCCGCTTTGCAGGGACAAGGAGTGGACCGACGCCACCATGGCTTTCACTAAAGATGCAATTATCCTCATGCACATGAACTCTATGATTCCATTCGATCTTCGCCCTTATCTTTCACCACTCCTTCCTCCTTTTCGAAAACTTGCTGGCTATCGCACTTTCGCCGGAAACAAGCTGCTGCCTCAAGTCGAGTTTATTCTGAACACGTATAAGGAGAAACTGCGAGGGTTTAAGACGATGAATGAAGACGAAGCCATGGCCGAGGCCGAGAAAAATAACTTCAACCTCGTGCATTGGATGATCGGTCATTTCAAGGACCCAGAGAAGGCGGATGCATTTGAGCTTGGGCAGCAGCAGATGACGGCAGCTTTTGCGGCGATTCATACCACAGGCATGGCTGGCTCTCATGCCATTTTCGATCTTGCAGCTTACCCGGAGTATATTCCTATACTACGTGAAGAGATCAAAAATGTGGTCGAGGAAGAGGGGTTTCCTGATAGACAGTTGAGGAAAACAAGCATGGCGAAGCTGAAGAAGCTAGATAGTTTCATCAAGGAGAGTGCTAGAATGAGCCCACCAACAATAGGTGCGTTTTGCTTCCCCTGCAAGGAGACTTCTACCAAAGAGAGTGGAGGGTATACATGACCACATGACTTACAATACGCAGTGGCAATGAATCGCATCGTCACGGCCTCCAATGGCATTGATCTCTCCACTGGCCAACACCTCCCGCGCCGTACCATTGTTGGTTGGGGCCACCCCTTCTACCCAACCTCCACAGTGCCCAGCGAGCACATACTACGCTCTCCCTCGCAACCCCCTCTCACCACCTTCTATCCCTTCCGTTATTCCGAGCTTCGCTCCATCCCCGGTCAGGAAAACAACCACCAATTCGTCACTTCCGATCCTAATAACATCAATTTCGGCTATGGACGAAACGTTTGTCCGGGCCGCTTCTTCGCTTCGAATGAGATTAAGGTTATTTTAGTAGAGCTGTTGTTGAATTACGATGTCGCGTTAGGGCCGAATGGAGAGGGTGTGAAGGAGGGTTATGTGAGGCCGAAAACGATGGAGTTTGGGCCGAATTATATGCCCGACATGAAAGCGAAAGTCTGGATTAAAAAAAGAAAGATATGAATTTGAATATTAATATAAGAGTTGCCTTGAATATCATTCAAATCACCACATAAACTCCAGATTATCTTAGAGTCAAAGCTTAAAGCAACCGCACCTACTTACTAACGCTCATTCTATGCCTCACTACCTCCAACTCCCACATACCCCCCAATTCACTGGCGGGGCAGTTAATCCCAAATCATGTCATATTACCATCCTACTAAACACTAGCGTAAATAGCTTTATGAAATAGCCTTTGTCTCTTAGTTAATGTACCAAAATACTAGTTAACTTTCTAAGTTTCTCTCAATTTAATGTTAAGTATGGTATCAGAAGCTTACACGTTTACTTCAACCCTCTCATTCACCCTTTACATGGCTTCTACCAGTGTTAGTAAATAGACTGTAACAGAAAGTCTGATATATGCTCGCTCTCCTCATCGACAAGAATAATACTACTAGCAGATGAAGACCCAGCATCCGAACTCGTTGAGCTGATTGTAATATTTTTCCACTCATTAAACTCAGCAATAGTCTCCTCTATTTTGGCAATATCCGCCTCTTTTCGGGGAATAACCTCATCCAAACCCTCGACTCCATTCCTTTTGAACCTTTCCAGTAATAGTAACACTTGTTCATGTTGCGTCGCGGCTTCTTCTGATGTCATTCTCGTCCCACCAGGTACTGCACAGTCAAGATATGCTCCCCTTTTCAACAATTCTCTCACCATTTCTACGTGACCTTGGGAACATGCTGCTATCAAGGGAGATCCCAGTCTCCCTCCGATGAGATTGATGTCTGCTCCTTTATCCAACAACCGCTTCATAATTTCCATATGACCTCCAGCGACTGAGCAATATAGTGGGGTACCCATATAACATCCGAGGTTTAGGTATTCTTGTAAATCCGTGGATGGCGCACGGACAAGAAGTAATTCAACAATGTCCAAATGACCACAGAGTACTGCCGTTGTAAGGGTGCTGCCATACTGCGGACTTCGAGCCGTATCAATCATTGGAAGGTGATTGATGGCGAACGAAGAGTCGTTGAAGAACAATGAGCTTTGAAGAGCCGAAACACCGAGATCGTCAATCCAGTTGACATCGAGCCCAAATTCTACCAGCAATATCGCTTCATCCGTTTTTGATGCGCGAAGAGCATGGTGAAGAGCAGTTTCGCCTCCCCTGTCTCGAGCAAAGATGTCAACTCGAATACGACTTCATCTTCGTTAAGAAGAATTTTCGACCTACTCGGGCAGCCCGAATGAAAGGTGTCAGCCCCTGGTGATCTCGGGTGTTGAGATTAGCACTAGCGGCTGCCAATATTTCGAAATTATCCACGTCAAAATTGTTGTCAATTGTATGATGAATGGCAGTCATCCCATTGTCATCCCAGGCTTCCAGATCGGCACCTGCTTTGAGAAGCAGTGCAATGACCTCGATGTTGTTCATGTATGCCGCGAAATGCAACGGCCGGCCACTCTTTATAGTCTTGCCGTAATTCCATCCGGATATACCTTTGGCTGGCAATATCATTCTCGCTTCCGAAGCGATCTCATCAGCGATCGGCTTTGGGGTTAAGCATGCTGGAGCATCTAATAACTTCTTCGGGTCATCTGAGTGAGCAAGAAGTATCTGGACAATTTTGACATTCCCATTATATGCCGCAAGAGGAATAGGTAGCACCGAATGGGGATTGTCTAAAGCCAGAGCACCTTTCTCCAGAAGTATTTCCAAGCATTCTTCGTTGCCAAAAGATGCGGCATAATGAATCGCTGAGAATCCCCATGTCACTGGCTTTTTCTTACAACTTGTACCGTCAACAGAGGCATCGATACTAAGAAGGTACATGGCGACATCGAATCGTTGACTGGCGCAAGCACATAGGAGGGGAGTGCAGCCGCATTCACAGATGTCGTCAATGCTAAATCCTCGCTCGACAAGTCTTTGGCATAGAGATAGATCTCCTCGCTGAATCGCATCAGTCATAGCTGGAGAAATGTCTGTCTTCTCGGCCTCAATCGCTGTTAAAACCCTCGAATTTGCTATGTTACAGTTAGGAAAGATTACCGCAAGTAGGTACATTTTCTCAAATTATTCAAGGATTGTCGACTTACACCGAGACTTTTCTGCATCTTCTAATATTTTCGTGAGATGAAGTTTCTGATTCTGAAGAGCAATAACTGATGGACAGAGCCTTGATATGTGTATTGCATAAGCATCAACTCCATGAGAAAGAAATTCCTCTACAATCACCGTGTTACCTAAGTAAGCGGCGAGATGAAGCATCGACCATTTCTTAGGGTGTATAGGATATCAGTCCGCGCCCCATGCGCCAGCAAGAACTTGACCAGTAGTTGATTTTGGACCAGAATTACGAAGAATAGAGGTGTGATCCCGAGCTCAGCTTCCACGTTAAAATCTATGTTTTCAACATGTTCAGCGACATACTTGAAGACTTCAAGACAGTACATGAAAGCCAGGTGATACAGAGGCATGAGTTTATGGATAGTGATAGATACCCAGGTGTCGTATTGCCTACCACAGACGTTCTTGCTGGAAGTTGGTAAGAATTTTGTCTCGAAAGCGCATGAACTCCTTTCCGTCCACTGTCAAAATCCAAGGTCAGTATTGGGTGTCCCAAGAATGAGAAAGATTCTTGCGGTCTCGGAAGAGGGTAATTGATGTTAAAGAAGGCACTTACGTCATTTACTCGTCGATCGTCAAGTAATCTGCATATTGTTATGTTTGGCACTCTGTTGAGAAGACAGGCCTTCCAGCCTCGATTGCCAGTTTTTCCCATGTCAACCCACGCGTTATGGTCAAGCAACAGCTCAACAATTGCAGTATAGCCTCCCGCTACCGCTTCGGTTATCGGTGTTATTCGATCGGTTGATTCAATGTTAACATCCATGCCTGCATCTAGAAGCTCCTGGGCCACATTTGTGTGACCATTTGCACACGCCAGATGGAGCAAACTTCGACCTTCAAAATCTAGCTCTGAGAGATCTTTGCAGCTAGAAATAAATTCCCGTAGTATTTCTGTGTCTCTTGCCCCATGTATGCAAAAGAGTTCCAAAGGCGAGCGAAATGCCGCGGTGCTGTCTCGATCGTGGGTCCCGACATCAAGATGATGAAGTTCCTTGGATTAGCCTGTCATTCTTCACAATGATAGCGAGATTGAGGAGCCGCTCTCCTTCTGGTAGCTGTCGCTCCAAATCATATTTCGAAGCCAGACTCAGGAATCGGAGGCCTATATCAGTTGCCTGTGTTCGATTATATACCCTGTTAATAGATTTGAAGTAAGCTTGAAGCGCCGTCTCCTTTGACTTATTTAAAACGTCAATTTTGGCGTCTTTGATATTACCTAGCCTAGCAAGCTTATCCTCAGAAATTTTTGTTAGGCGGCGTGATAATGGCGATGGGGAAGGCGGAGGAGGAGGTGGTGACGGTCCCGATCCTATCGATGGTCTAAATCCTGGGGGTGGTGGGGGTGGGGGTCCAGCTGCATCGAACGACCACTGCACATTAAGGATCTCTCCAATAGTCGTGCATACAAAATGTGTGAACAGGACTGATCTGCAAAGATAATGCAGCACTGTGCATCCAGCTGCGTCTTGGGTGATTATATCCGCACCTTTTGTCAATAAAAGGTAAATAGGGTAGTCAAAGTTGGAGGCATCGTCGGGATGAGAATTGTTTGAGAGCCTACTCGCCAGAGTCACTAGCGGTGTTTTATTTTCTTTATCGCGTTCCTCGAGGTCTATCCCAGGGCGTGCGATCAGATCACAAAACATGGCAACATTCTCGGATGTGAAGGGATCGGAGGAAATCAAAAGTTGAAGAGCGGTTTTGCCAGACCGAGTTGTCGTATCAAGGCGACGCCGACCACAGTAGCCATCCAAGGTCCATTCCCCTTTAGGATTTTGCAATAATGTTGAAGTGTCGAAAATAGCTTCATGGGCGAAAAGATTGGGAGTCAGAGGAGTGGTGTCGTGGATCATATCAAACAGCTCAGTGAACACACCGGCGTTATCTCCTTGGGCGGCGTAATGAAGTGCAGTAAGTCCTTCACTAGTCTGCGCCATCTGAGAAATCCCTGACTTTCGGAAGAGACACATCATCTTAGATTTCCCCGATCTTGCAGCATAGTGGAGACAGGTGTGCCCATCCAGAGTCTGCTCTAAAACGTCGGTAGGGTCGGACCTGTCGAGGATGAATCGCGTTGTTTCTGCTGATCCTGCCTTGACTGCGGAAAGTAGAGCAGTTCTTCCATCTCTAGTCTTCTCTGAAAGTGAATGGGTATTGTTTGGAGAAAGTAACAGATGCTCTAGGATCCGTACGCTGCTTCCATTAGCTGCCAAATGGAGTGAAGTAAGGCCATCCCTAGTGACTGCGTTGATGTCAGAGCCTCGTTGTTCCAAGAATTTCACGACATCAACGTCCTTCTCATAAGCAGCAAAATGAAACGGGGTTAAATCTTCATCATCCCGGATATCAATGGTCGCGCCATGGTCAAGCAGAAGCTTTACTATATCAAGGTGGCCGCTCTCACATGCACTGTGAAGGGCCGTTTCGGCCCCGGCCTTCGGATCTCGGTAGTCAACATCGATATTTGGTTGGTCTAGAAGCTCTTTAACAACTCGGATCTGGCCAACCATGGCTGCTCTCCACAGGGCGGAGGTGTCATTGACAGACATCAAGTTTTTTGACCCATCGCGTGTCTTGGACAACATCTTTACAGCTTGCTGTCGAGTTTGGTCATGCTGAAGGGCAACGTTAACATACCTTGTTTGAGACAATTAGTCAAGTAGGTATCAATAACTCAGCCACAACGAACATAGAATATTTAAGGCGTGAGAAATTGCGGAACAGCTCACCTCGGCCCGATTTCATCAGAAAGATTATCATCTGTAACAGCAAACAGGAAATCTGCGACCTGTTCAACCTCATTTTTAATCAAGTCTTCTGCAATATCCAAGGTTGGGCCATCCAGCACAGCCCCTCTTTCCAGCAGAGTTTCCCAACCGGAGTCGAGTTCCAGTGCCGCTGCAAGGGGCGACCAGTCATGATCTGGGTGAACTTTGATATTGTCTATGGCCGCTCCAGCGTCTAGCAAGTATTTGATCGTTTGCTGTCTGTCTTCTGAAGATGCGTTATAGACCTTTGCTCCAAGAAGTGGAGGAGGCGGTGGCGGTAGCGGCGAGGGATGAGCTCCCGAAGACTTAGCGGGCATAGAATCATTTCGAAATACTTGTAATCCCGCTATTGCACAGTAAAGCGGAGTTCCAAAGTTGGTGAGCTTGTCAAGATCACCTATGCGATTTTTCTCATCTATGAGCCATTTGCAAATACCATGGAATGATAAATTCGCTGCAAAATGAAGAGTCTCCGTGTTGGAAGTCCGGGTGATGCTATCATCAGATGTCCCACTCCACGTCCAGTAATGACTCAAATGAAGGAAGTTACTAGTTTTCGCAGGATCAAGTAGAATCTGGACTAAATCTAGCAAATTTTCATCGTGATGGAAATTAGCCGCATGTTGAGACCAAAATATACTGGCGTAGTCGAACAATGGATACTTTTCGAGGCATTCGTTGAAATCTCCTTTCCCAGTCCAGACTTCTCCTGAAAAGTCGTCAAATTCCAGGTAGGTCAAGCAAAGCTTTGCGAGAGGCAAATCTTGGTCATTGGACGACACTCGGTATCGAGCGTATCGGCTATTTGGTTCGGTCGCATCGATTGCAAGAAGAAATTCTTCGACGGTGAAGTGCGCCAATTCAAGCCTATCACCACCTGGCGTTCTCCTGACCAGACTACTACACCACTTTAGTATGCTTTCTTCATCAGGCATCGCAGCTTCATCTCGTTCGGTATCGCCCTCATTAATTGATACGGCTTCTAAGAGTTCTCTCGTCGATAATGGCCGTTTCGTACAGACAATCCAGGTGAGGACTCGCCGAACAAGTTCTTGAGTATCGCTACTACTAGCATTAACTCTATCTAATATGCGTTCATATGTGGCAAAAAGGGTGGGAGGAAGCGAATGCAATGCACGACGGAGTGCTTTGTCAGTATTCAATTCACATAAATAGTCAAGCTGGCAAGCAACCCATCGGACTACGTATTCTTATTAGCATGGAGACCTGCGGTACCAGAACATTCACCCGAGTAACTTACACATTCCTTCGGCCCCTCCAATTAATTGGTCCATGATCTCTTTCTTGAGATCTGGATCACGAGTCCGAGGTGCCTTCTTCCGGGATCGATCTTCAATCTCTGCCGCAACATAAAGTTTCAGATCGCTACTGGTGGCGGCAATGCTGACTTTCTCGTAACCCTGCAGTTGTATCTCGATATCTGTTTCCAATCTGGATGTGAAGAGTGTTTTGATGTTAGACTTCTCACTGGTATTAAGACTTGTTAAAAGTTCTATCACATAGGAACGATCACTGCCACACTCATCTAGCGCATCGATGATAATCATAACATCGTCAAAATACGCACTGAAAGATTTCAGGAGAGAGCAAAACGCCTCAGCAGTGAAAATTGGTGTGGCTCCAGGCTCAGGACAATGTCGTTTGTAGAATACTTCAAGTTCTGCAAGACATCGTGGGTCTTGAATAGCGAGTTGCTTTACCAAAGCACCAAGAACGACAAGGGGATCATGAGTTCTCGAGTCCTTATAATGGCAGTAGAAGAAAGCTAGGCCTGTCATTCTTGTTAGAGGTTGGCCATAATATTTAAAATGAATGACCTACCGGTTTGTTGATCAGCTTGAATGGTAGCAGCTTGGATTATTGAACTCCTGTTTTTTATCAGCCGTTGTTTCATTTTAGCAGTCATGATAATACTCATGTTAAAACGGTCCTTCCGGCCCCAGCTGCGAAAGTCAATTAGTAGCGGAGCGAAATCGGAGGTGGAAGCTCCTTACGAATTCCATAAAGCCACATCTTAGCCTTCCGGGTTGCAAGCCAGGTTGTAAACAGAGTCCCTTCTGTAAACCAGACGCCTGTTCCAGGTTGCCTCAACTTAATAGCGATATCCTGGTGTCGAGCGGGCTCATAAGTGCCGACTGTGTCAAGTATGGTTCTTCTTTCCCTGCCTATGATATGTCTCATTTTAGAAACGGTGTCACTCATAGAGAGAATGGAATGAGGTCACTTACTCAGTAAGGATAAAGCTTGCTCAGCTCTTTGAGCCCGAAGATTGTCTTTGATTTCTGTAATGTCATTGCCTTGAGCCTGTTGTTGACTGAGGGCTTGAATGAGAGCGGTCCTGTACGTGAAACATCATCAGTAAATGTACAAGCAGCTCACTATCGAGAGGTGTGGTCTTGCATTCCATCCGCCGCTAACGCGAGACTCAAAGTGGCTTTGTGATTCGCTACCTCAACTATCAACCCCTTGGTTTCAGTCGATGTAAACGGCCAGACAAGCGATCTTCCTAAAGTAGAAGTTTTCTGACGCAGCACAGACTTCTTCTCATCCATTTGACTGGGATCAGCTTTGTCCAATCTACCCTTGATTGTCTCAAGGAGAATATGACAGGCATGTATATGTTGCGATTGCATGGTACTTTCGAATGCTTCGTCCTCATATCGAGCTGCAACGAGTCGCAAACCGTCGAGGATTCCGAATAGGTCTGTAATCTCTTCAAGGAGCTTTTTGACCTCTTTTGAGGCACCTCGGGCTTCTTTGATATATTTGTAACTCTTTGAGGCGATCATGTCTGTTATTTGGACCAGCCCAGCGATGCTGGCTGAGATAGATAGAGGATCCATTTCAGCAGATGACCTTTGAGCTTGAGGAATTGCCGGCTTGACTGCAATGAGGATCTGAGGGTAAGGCTATGAGCCCTGAGCCTGGCTCTATGGAGAGGGTCGACAGTTGAAGCGAAGCTATTCTTAGGGTCTGGCCACGCGGATAGGCTGAGAGCGCGCAATTGTGATCTAGTTGCCACGTTAAAACATCCCCTCTGACTGAACATGAAATGAAGCAGAATCTTGAAGTTATAGGAAGGTCGTGAGCAGATATTTCCTCGACAGGGGAGGCTTCTGCCTAACCTCAGCCTTTCCCATCAGGATTAGAAATCATAGGTGGGATGCCACAGTGCTTTGAATGGCGTTGTGGCGCAGTCCTTGCGGGCTTCATGTTCCCTGTAAGGTCAAGCTTTGTGGAGTGGGGGCCATTTGTTCAGAATCGTTCTTGAAATAACAGCAAACTTGCCACAAGCGAGTGTCGAGATTGGTGAATAACGACGAGTAGGATTTCAGATCTTTGACAAGAGCACTATTGTTTGATTAAAAGATTGGCCAGTTCTGGTACATAGCAATAGGCTGGAAATTCAAGAACAGGAAAGTCCTACTCGACCACGACATTCTTAATTGAGATTGACCAAATTAATGTTGACCAATTGCTTCCTCAATTGAGAGCCGCGAACCCTCACCATTGGGTCCCATTTACTAGGGATTCTCCAAAATCAGCCGAGGTGTCAGCCTACAGAAGCTACGGTCCTCATCCAGAGGTTAAAGCATGACCCCCCCCCCGGGTCTCGCTTATGATGGTGGCAGTGCTATCACTGGCCTCAATGTGGAGATTACTTTCGCCGAGCCACTTATCTCTACATCGAACGGGTTTGGCTTTCAACTCAACGGTTATGCCCGTAAGCAATTGCGACCCTTCGTTCTCGAACACTACTGCATCCCTCATTGTCTACCTTCTTACAGAGCCCATCTCATCGCATATATTACCGAATGTTTTCGATCGGAAGAATACTAACTCCTGCATGTTGGTAGAGGAGCTTCGAAATCGCCGGGGATCAGCCGCATGAGTCGAATCTCGTCACAGCTACGGTCGAGCTTTTTATAGGTGTATGGCGCCATCTCGCGACCGGAGTGTTTCAATCTAAAAGACCTTGAGCGATCTATCGACAGCCCGCGGTGTGCGCAGTCTTCGAGAAGTCCAATCGCAGAAGGCCAATGTTGAGGCGCAATTTAGGCGTAATTGATGATTTGGTTATTGCGTATTTATTGGAGCAAGATCTTGGGGAAATTGTTGTTGATTTGATTACTGGATAGGATTAATCATTGGAGCAAGACCTTGGGTATTTTGCCGACTATTGGCCCGCTTGCTGCGTTGTGTTCGCACTTCCTGCAGCGTAAGCATATTGTAAGCGGCAGATTTACGAATTAGTAAAATTGAGGCATGCATGCAGGAAGTGCGCTGGCCACTCTTTCAGCCTTGTTCGGATATGGCTAATTAGTTATCTGCTGATGCGTGCTTCTTTGAGCAGCTTCAAGCAGTGCTCCCGATGGGCGGGTCAGGCGTCTTTTGAGAGTCTGACCTGACCTGACCTGCTTCCAATGGGTCAGGTCAAGCTTTTTGGCAAATTAGCCCATCTGGCCTATATACTAATTATAGAATCTGGAAATCCAATTTAATAAATAAAAAAATATTGAAATTACAAAATGTTTTAAATTTGATCCCATTTTTATTACTTATTTTGGAATTTATTTATTATTTTATAAGTCTATAGGTACTTAGCAGGTGCCCATGGATTGATAAAAACTTGACCTATACCCGACAGGTCTTCTAGACCCCCAACCTACGTCTGACCCGGGCTCCACTTAAAGATGCCCACCCGATAATCTGACCCGCCCATCGGGAGCATTGGCTTCAAGAGATTTTCTCGGTTTTAGAAAAGTGCCTATATTTTCCTGGCTTTGGTTCTATATTTCAATAATTGGTACCTATATTAACGGTGTGACGTCACGTAAGAGACGTAGGCACAGATAAGTCGGCGGCAATATAATATCTGTAGTAAAGAGGCCAAAACAAAAGACGAGTATACCACATCCCTTCAATAGTGGTTGTCACCTAATAGTGAGGAGAAGAAATTTTATATTTATTACTTTTCTACCTGAAGAAGGATTTTGTACTTAAATACTAGAAGTAGAACTCAGGCAGATCACCTGACGAGTACCAGTCACCTGATCCACTACTACAGTAGTCTTCTTGATTCTGTGAGAGGCTAGACCAAGTTGATTTTGGGGTGGAACGAGGCGCGTAGTGAATTTGGTGTCTTACCGGAAAGTGCCTTAGTCAGCCAAATTTCAGCCAATCCGCTTATCGGGATTCTGGCGTCTACCCGAAACACCACGGGCGCATAAGAGGTAGGCTGTTGATAATTGGGGCTTGTATTCTTTGGGGAGATTGAACATACGTGGCGTTAATGCTGCGAGATAGACTGCCATTTGAATATTATAAAACTAAGGCTTAGTAATACTATTCAAGTAATATGTTTTTGAAAGACTCAGCAACTACAAGCCATCAGTTAGATGAAATAAAGTAGAATGCGAACTGTAATCGTTGCTAAGAACAAAATCACAACGCAATTCAATTCCTATGAACTGAACTGCTGCAATCCCGAGGGCTATCTCCATGTGCATTTCCATTTTCATCTCCTGCTCATCCGCCAAACTTTATCTAATCTCAAGCACCGTAATTGCAGCACTGATAATTGCTTGGTCCTGGACAATGACCAGCCACAAAGACACTTTGCGGAATGCCCTCACATTGATTGTTCGTTCCTGTGCGTTTGTCAGTTCCCGATTTCAGGTCTCCCAAAATTACTCACCGGTCCAAGTACAAAAGCTCGAGGAATCAAGACAGCCATTTACAAAGCAGCACCTGATGTTCGATGGGTCGTTAGGGCATGCGCCACTTATATACGTGCCTCCGTTGCTTGTGCAGGTTGAAGTTGAGAGGCAGATGCTACATGGTCAAACTAGTCAGTTTGAGTTCGAGAATATGTGTAATGACACTCGGGTTATCAAAGATGAGGTGAGATTTGGGGAGATTGATACATACCCACGGGCATTTGCACTTCCACTGCAGTGACCATTTACTGCAGCATGGACCTGAAGGGCAAAGAGGGCTGTTGGGAGGATATTGGTAAGTTGCATAGTAACTGTCTTGAAGGATGTTATCCTTATGTGCCTCTATCAAGTATATGGATAATGAAGTCCAAATGAAAATCAGAATATCAAAAAGAGGAGTGCCATCATTTAAGAAAGCAAATACTGTAATGTTTATAGGAGGTCGTAATGCAGATTCTCCTCTTTCAGTGCAGCGCGATATTACTGATCCTATGCCAAGGCGGCAAAACACAGGAACAGGGGCCAGTTGGGATTGACTGCTAATAAGGTTATCCATCCGATCATCAGACCACTGGGTCACACAACGTGCAAACAGGTAGTATTTAACGGGACATCACATCAGAAAGATTTTATTACGGGAAAATGTATCTCACCGTCGGTTCCAGCCGTCAGCCACTTTCATCGCACGCTCCTCAGACGAGTAGCTACCGATAGAGCTGCGGGGAAATTGGGGAAACAAAATTTGAGTAGGCCCGAATCACTTATGCATGCATGGTTGACGTGCAGGTAATACGGTCCAAGTTATGCCGATAGTACGATGAGACAGTATGTAATGTTGAATTATTTATTACGTTATCTCATTCAGCGCCTCATTCAGTCACTGGATCATCCTGGTCTCAGTCATTGACATATGCCATGCCATCTATAAGCACTCCTGTGCAGAATGCATGTGACACGTCTGTTTCTTTCGGAAAACCGAATCAGACCATAAAACCTCACTCTAAATGAGCCCCCTCCTGGATACCCCCAGACCTTATTCTATACAGTCACCTGTTTACGATGATCAATTGCTGAGCCTCATTCCAAGAGCAGACGGCGGTCCAATTTGGGACACCTGATCACCGAGCAAGGAAATGGGCCGAGGTAAGTGTGGAGCGAACGAGTCTGGTGGGGATTGGCATGCGGCTCGGGAAGCTGTGCAATTGAGTGGATATTTATACGAGATTAACATGGCAGCTGGAGGGGCCGTTCCACGTCGAGGTACAATTGAGTAGAGGGCCGGTCGGTCAAGGGGTAAATGTAAGATTAAGTTGAGGTGTAATATTGAACCTCTACCCCACGATGATCCCTCCCGTAGCCGCCGACGCTGTTGAAACTCAGTGTCTAATTAGTTGATATCTCATACCATAGTACTATTTACAGGTGGAGGAGCCTTCATTATATGCTCCTGAGCAGACCCCTAGCCCGGGGAGCTGAAAAATTCAACACTCCCACTTCGGTGACGAGAGCTAATGTCATATTATCTTTATCTCTCAGCATCCCTTGTCACAGAGAACACAGTATAAACCGATCATCCATTATACCAAAACCCCTCAAGTCCGGGGAAAATCACAGTATATTGGCTGGCTGGAAAACAGTCCGAAGAACCAGTCATATCCTAGCATCGAGCGGCAGTAAAAATCCTTTCAATATAATAGGGAAAAGCCTGCTCGACCGTGTCCTCCGATTAGTGGCCTTGCGCATTTAAAGTCGCTACAACTGACTTCCTCAGCCCGGGATTAACTATCCCCCGTGTTTGGTCCTTTGTAGGAATTCCAGATGTCACTCTAGTAAACCAAAGGCATGTTCTCCGATGGCTTGCCTGGCGATAGCACCCGAGCAATCCGGCTGGAGGTTATTCAAGCCATCCAGCCTCGTTTAAGCCTCAGTTTTCTGATTTTAGCTCAGCTGCGAAGGTTTTTCGGACAGGGTTCCTAAAAGGTCAGCTCTAGGCTGGGGCTGAGACGGGTTTGAAAGGGGTTGAAATTAGCCAGGTGAGGGGGTGATGTCTATTTGGTAAAAGTGATAAAGCGGGCAAGTACCCGGAGCCTTGATCTATGTTATACTCCTCGCTATCGAAATTCTGTCCTGAGTACGCTTATTGCTGTCATAGTCAAGGATTCGCATTACTGAATTTATTGTCTCTCAATATGACGACTCCAGAGCCCGGAACTTCGCCCCCAGATGCTCTGCAATCAGTTCCACAATTGGTAGACTGCAGTGGCCTTTTGAAGGATACGAAGACTAGCTACTATCTGCAAGGTCTCCAGGTTAAAATTTCCTTTGTCGAGCCCAACGACGAGCCACAGAATACTGACAGCCCGCGAGAGGGCAAAGCAACAAAAGACATGCTAAACCCCAATCTCCAGCGTCAAGAAGATGAGAGACATATGGCCCCTCCAAACAAGAGAATCACTCCCCTTGGAAGTGGTACATCGCAAGCAGATGGAACATACAAACAATATAGAGGCAGTAGGGTAGAAGGGAAAACAGGGGGAAAAGCAAGAGGAAGAGTAGGAAACAGGAGGTAGGTGCTAGTAAGTAATAAATAAAGCAGGAGAAAGGGGTTTAATTTTGTCACGAAGTCCGGCCCAGTAACCGTTACTCCAAATTTTGAGAACGGTTTCATCATTGTATAGATCCTTGACTTGCTGCACAAGGGCCACCTTAGCTCGATCTTCGACCTCTTTGAAATGGTTAGCCCATTGATCCAATGTACGTTGGAGAAAATCGCCCTCAATAAAACAAGCACTGGTGGAATCCACAGATTGGGCGACCACAGCCGGATCGGAAGCAGACGGTTCGTCGCTACTAGCCGCGAAGTGACTGGATGAGGTTCTTCGTAGATTGCAGCCGCCACACGCAACACTGTGTCATCTGCGTTTTGGATTCCAGCTCAGTAAAGTGATACCACGCAGGTTCGGGGTGTTCTCGAGTTGCGTTCATTAACAGGAAATCCTTGACAGACTTGTGTTGTAAGTGCGCCTTGCCATCGACGATTCGTACCGAATAGCCCACACAGTCGCCGAATTGTTTCTTGAAAGTCGGCCACCATAAAGTCATCGATTTTGCTGCTCTCGCAATGACATGCGTGGGCTGCGTTAAGCCAGGTCAGATCTGCAGTGGTGAGAGGCGAATAATACGCAGCGATCATTTGTAAAGGGAATCTCGAGGTTCCGCGATCAGTACCAGTAACCTTACCGAGTATTTTCTTGTATACACCTGGAACGTTGTGAGGAAGGCTGCCCAACATGTCTTGCACAGAGCCCCGAGATATGCTTCTGCTTGTTTCTAGCATTTCTATGACCAAAGCGACCCATAGAAAACTCTCTTCGGAGTGCGTCTTGAGATGCGTCTTGAGATGCTTCATGATCCAGACTTGATCTGCATCTGACAGGCTCTTGACCTTCGGCAAATGCGGAATTTTGGTGTCAATGAACCGTTTGACGTCTTCTCCCACATTGTCCCGCTCCTGATCTAGTCTCAGGCGAGTTGCCATGGAGCTGGGGTAATCGGACATCAAGTTCTCTGGGCGGCTGGTAAGGCTCACTTGAAGTGGGGATTGGTTGCTCGATTGTTTGTTGAGAATGTTTTAATCCATTCCAAAGGAGCTGAATTGTATCCATCTTCACATTCATTGAGGGCATCAATGACGATGAGTTTCTCACCCAGGCCTGGATCTTGTAATATTTGGACTAGTGTTCCAAGGTCTTGAGCCATCCTTGATCCTTGAGTTTGATCGCGAGAGTTATTATATTTGATTAGCTTCCGGTTCTGGGAGAGAAGTTGATGAAAGATAGACCGATATGGGGAGAAGAGTAAATGTAGGCACAGAGCCCCGCAGCGATGGAGAGTTCAGTTTCCTTTTCTTAGTTCAAAGCCCTTAGCGTTCGGAAGGATTCTCAAAAGCAGGATATTTATCGAGATATTGTATAGGTATTTAATAGCAAGAGGTTCACAAGAGATCTGGCTTTCCTTATTTCAAAATCATTGAGTTGAGTTCAGAAACGAATTCTAATATAAAGTTGCCAAGAAGTAAGCTGGCCGTCCTCTTCTACCAGAAAGTGAAAAGCATCAAGTAATCTTAACATCATCTAGCGCCATATCGAGCTTCGGGCTCTCCACTACGTTTCCCTGTTCGTCTTCCCACCATATTTCAGGCGCCTGGCCATAGCTGTGCAATTCTACCTTAGGCATCTTTTTGGCGACTGCGGCGCATGTGGATAATTTCATTGACGAGAAGATGTTTGAGAAGAGGAATAGGAGGAATAGTAGGGTTGCTTTTGTGTTGAGCTTGTTTATTGGGAGTGTTGCGGGGAATCCCAGATTTCTAAGAGTGCTGGGTAACTCGCCCTGGATGTAAATTGGTCTTTACTGAGAAATCCTAGCTTGAGTTGTCATCTGGGGCTTTCTGCTTACGTCTTCTCCTAAAATGTGTTTATATGCAAGATTTCCCTGTCTACAATCTTGTCCTTTCGCGGTTCACCGCCCTTTTCTTTATCCATTCTCGAATTAAGATATTACTCTTGGCGTATTTTTGTTGACCCCCATCTCCAGCAGCTTACTCGACGCCCATCAACTCTCCCGCCATTTCCCAGAACCTTCCCTTCATTGCTCCCCACTCCTCATAAGTCCCAATCTCAACGACCCTCCCATTCTCAATAACCAACACCTTATCAGCTCTCTTCACCATCTCCATATGATGCGTCACACTAATCGTTGTCCTTCCTCTACCAACTCTCTCCAATGCCTCCATCACCAAGCTCTGACTCTCGGAGTCAAGAGCACTGGTGGCTTCATCCAACAGCAAAATCTCAGGATTTCTGAGTAGGGCACGGGCAATTGAAACCCGTTGTCGCTGTCCGCCAGACAAGGAAAGTCCTCGAGGTCCAATATTCGTATTGTAGCCTTCTGGTAAGGAAACGATAAAATCGTGAATGTTAGAGTCCTTGCAAGTTTGAATCAAACTCTCTTCCTCAATCTCTTCGTCTTTCACTCCTAAGAGTAGGTTGTCTCTGATACTACCCTGGTAAAGGTGCGTCTCTTGGGATACGAGACCAAGTGTTGTTCGGAAAGTTTCGACTTCTTGGTTAAGAATGTCTTCGCCATTAATGAGAATGCTGCCAGCTGTGGGCTCGTAGAACCGCTCAATTAACGAAATGATTGTTGACTTTCCTGAACCGCTTGGGCCGACCAGGCTGATGTTCTCGCCAGGCATTATCTCGAATGAAAGTCCTTTCAAGACTGCGACTTCGGGACGAGTTGGGTAGCGGAATTGCACTGCCTGGAATGTAATCGCTGGTGTAGTGTCTGGAGGTGTAGCCGGCCGGCCTAGTTCTTTTTTCGGGTGCAACTCGAGCTTGGGCTTAATGGACTTCATGTATAGCATACGGTTGATCGCTGCTTGTGCTTTGGTAATACCTATTATAAGACTTTGGTTAGGACGAGGCCCAGAAAGGCAAATTCAGGCGCTTCACTTACTGTTACTGTATCCGAAGATAAAGCCCGCTCCTTGTCCACCGAAGACAATGGCGATATATATCAAGAAGAAAGATTGTACTCCCAACTGATGCTTAGAGACAAGCTGTCCTCCGTACCAGAATGTTAACCCAATCGCTATCAAATTAGCACACTTACTTCATGCAATATGAACTCAAATCACTCACCAAGAAGGTCCAGACAGTCCGACAACGCAAATATCATGGATAAACCCATCGTACTCTTGATGCTCGACAGAACGGCTGTCTTCAGTCTGCCCTCATATTTTTCAAGGACCTTACCCTCTAGGCCCAAACTCGATACTGTTTTGATAGCTTCCACAGCTTCACTCCCAAATCTAGTACTTTCCAGGAACGCTACAGCACAGCGATCCTGGGCTCCCTTGTCAAATCTCAGTCGAAAGTAACCAGCCATGAAAAGGACGGGAAAACAGCCGAATACACCAACAAGGCCGAGCCGCCAGCCAATGGCAATTGCTAAAACACCGCATGCAAGGATGACCATGGAGAATACCAACAAGAGCCCCAAAGACATACTTAAGAACATCTCCAAGTCGTAGCCATCAGAGCTCAGTAGCGCGTTTAAAACTCCGGAACTGTTCCCAACAATTTCGAAGAACCCGATATCCTGGGATAGCAAATCCTTCAAATACCTTCCTCTGTATCTCTTTGCAATAGTGCTACCCAAAATGGCGAAGAGAAACCAAAGGGCAGCATACGAGAGGAGATTACTACAAGCGATGACGAAGAACATAGAGGCCCAGAAATCGGCGCGGTTAGTCATTTGTGCTCCTGAAAGCTGGAAGACCGAGATGAGTTTAGAGAACAGGAAGGCCTCAACTGGAATACACGCTCCAGCAACAGCTGCAATTACTGTTCCACTGAGTAAAACAGGGAGAATGCTTTTGGTTTCTCGGAGAACGTGGAAAATGCACTGGAGTGCACTCCAGCGGCGACTGATGAGTTCAGAATCCAAACTGAGGCGTTGTTGGGCAGGTCGTGCAATCTCTGCTGGTGTCAGCTGAGAAGATGTAACTCTCAGCAGTCCAAGCGCGGCTTTCTGCTCGCTTGTTGTAGCATCCTCTCCTTCCGGAGCTGTTAAAGTCTGCGCATATAGAAGTTTGCAATAGACGCCATCAGTCTCCACTAAAGATGCATGCGTTCCTTCTTCAACAATCTTGCCATTATCCATCACAACGATCTTGTCTGCCTTCTCAACAGTGGATAATTTATGGGCTACTACCAAAGTTGTTCGTCCCTGAGCCGCCCTATCAAGCGCGGCCTGCACAATTTTTTCCGACTCGGAGTCAAGTGCAGAAGTAGCCTCATCCAACAGCAGGATTCTAGGGTTTGATATCAAAGCCCGAGCAATGGCGATCCTCTGCTTTTGTCCGCCGCTAAGCAGGCTTGATCTTTCACCCACAATGGTATTATAGCCGTTTGGAAGTTGCTCGATGAAGTCGTGGGCATTAGCCTGAGTGCATGCATTTGTGACGAGGTGTTGCTTCTCCTTCTCGGAGATTTTTTCAACGTGGCCGCCGTGATAGCCATTGAGTACATTTTCGAAAATTGTGTCATTGAAGAGCATCGGGTCCTGATTTGTTGAGGGTCAGCAGTGGAGAGGATGGAATTTGTGGGGAGTACCTGTTGAACTAGTCCCATTTGGTCTCTCAAGGAAGATATATCGATCCGTTCAAGGTCGACTCCATCGAGCGAGATTGACCCTTCGGATGATTTGTACCAATGCTCGATCAAGCCAATAATCGTACTTTTTCCACATCCACTAGGGCCCACAACTGCAGTGGTCTTGTTTGCTGGAACATCAAGGCTCAAGAGATCGAGGACTGTGGTTGTTGGCCTCTGCGGATAGCAGAATGTGACTTCATTCAGACTCAAATTTCCAACGACAGCGTCTCTGTCTAAAGTGATCTTGGAACCCACCGGCTCTTTGAGCTGCTCACCCCGCTGTAGAACTTTCAAAACTTGTTGCGCTGATACTGCGGCTTTCAGGAAGAAGGGAATTGTTGGCGACATTATCCCCATGGCCGAGGTCCCAAATAGCATACAGAAGAGTACTCTTTGGTTATGTCAAAATTGAATTCAAGGATGAGATCACAAGAGGTCCTACTTACGTCATAACTGTCCCACCATTCTTGATTTCACCATCAACCAAAAGCTTGGCTCCATAGAACAGCGCGAGCGCATATGTACTAAACATTGAAAAGAACATATTGCCAAAAATGGAAGCTTGAACCGGGCCAATCTTGAGAGTATAGCGGCTCGCCGCAGTGACTGGCACATTGAAACTTTTCACGATCTTGTCTCTAGCGCCTAGGGCTGTGATAGTCGACACACTGCTTAGAGCCTCTTCTGCAATTTTCGCTGCCTCGGTGTTTTGCTCTCCTCGTTCCGTCTCGAACTTAGAGTTTATTCCTCCCAAGATCATTGTCGTCAATATAACATAAGGAATACTGGTTCCTACAACCAAGGTCATCTTCCAGGATTTGGTGAAGCCGATTGCGAAAGAACCAATGATCATGCCTCCTCCTTGAAGGACTGTTGCCACTTTGTCAGATAGGCCAACCTCAATGATGTTGGTGTCTGTGGAAAGACTCGCTGCGATTGAGCCTGGAGTATTCTTGTCAAAGTACGAGATGGGCTGATGTATGATATTTTTGAGATACTCGAGGCGGATTTTTCGAGCTATTCGGGTAGCAGTGAAGCAATAAATGAAATCGGCAATATAAAGAAGCTGTCAACATATCAGCAAGAGACTCTCATAATCTAGCTATATTCGCCATCAATGAATACAAGCAGCCTACCCCAAATTTACCAACAAACACGTAGACAAACCATAACGAATTATGATTTATGCTGTGTCGAAATTGGTCAGGTGGTTCAAGACCTAGAGCAAATGCAGTGAAATCATTGGTAAGGTTACCAAATATAATCGTCGTCAAGGGGTATGCGGTACCCGCACCGAGCGCTGCAAGACCTCCAACTGCTCGAAGGAGCCAGTCGAGGGGACTTGAGTATCGCAAGAGTCCGAAATAGGCCGCTGAAGCTGATAGATCTTGTTCGGTCTTGACGTCATCTTCATGTTGGACTTTCTCATCTTCTGCGTTCTGATGTCGAGCTTTGTGGAAGCGTTTCTCTGCATGCTGGCCAGGCAGCCGCTGCGACGAATGCCAGGGTAAGTTCTTTGGGAAATGCATTTTGCATTGACTCTGTGCGCGTCATACCCATTTTCGTGGTTCAAAACTAGCGAACAGAATAATATATACTCTTGTGGTCTATGAAGGTAAATGGTCTGACTTTCTTGCAAGGTGGTGTGATCAGGTGATGACCACCATCATTCCTACAAATGCATTAACTTAGTTTGGGGGTCTTAGATCTCTATTACGTAAAGATATGATATTATAATTAGTTTGCTATTACGAAAGCCGTGGTCAAAAGTATTCGGCAATAGGCTTGAAGACCACTACTCTGTACTGGTATTATTTTATTCCAATCGCCCTGATCACAGTTCCGCCCTGGCTGCCCTATATTTTACGGAGTTAAAGGAGAAAGACATGAACGAGCAGACATGACTTGAGTTGAACGAGACGCGGTGTTCCATCTCATATAGGCCATCTTCTAAATCTTTAAACCTTTTACGCTTGCTCCTCCGTTTCCTCCTTCATCGTGCATCGGCAACTACAATTGTCCCGCCAACAACCCCGGCTGTTGTAAAAGGAAAGCCGGTCCAGCAATAACAGACTCTTCAGTTGGTGCATCTTCCTGATCTGCAATAACAGCAATAATAACCCCCTTCTCCTCGAATTGAGCCGGAATCACCGAGCTACTCGTCCTCACATCAAACGGAACCGACACAACTTCCAAGCCATGGAAGAAGACCGCAAAATAATCCTTTCCTTGATCGAACTTTGGAACATTACTTGGATCATTATAGCTGAAAATTATATCGCTTCCAGGGGCGCCGGTACTATTGAACGACACCTGCGGAAGATTCTGTCTCGGATTCGGGTACACCGGATTCTCCTTTGGGCACGAACCATCAACGATAAACCGATTCGTGCTATCAAGAATCTGATTCGCAAAAGGGTAAGACGTCTCAATGGGCCCAGCAAACGGATCCACATTCCAAATGTCAATCAAGGCCCACATCCCATGCCGTGTCTCCGTTTCTCCGATTCCTACAAGCGCACCCTTGGTAGCGTTCAATGCCGCTTGCTGTACGAGTCCGGCTGCGAACGCCATGCTGGAGATCTCGATTAGAACCTGCAGGCCAAGAAAAGCCGTTACGTCGTTCCCGAAGCCGAAGTCGTACTTGCAGGAGCCTGGCTTGACGGATGTGTTGGAGATGGAGTCTTGGAAGATACGCATGTGTCCTACTTCCGTGTCTCTGATTTCTTGGATGCGGTTGTAGGTGTTATTGGGGAAACCGAAGGGCGAGGTACTTGAGGCATCAAATGTCTCGACGCCCTGTTGGTAGAAGGAGAAAATTGCCCATTCTGCTGCGAGGAGGTTCTGGAAGAGGCGGTCGTCAGGGCCTGGTGGGCCGTTGATGGTTGGAAGGATCGGGGCTGTAATTTTTGCGGGGAATGGAGGGTCGATACCACGATAGTCACTATAGTAGGAGCTTTCATCTGGTACGGGTCCGAAGTCTGGGTCGCTGATGTTTCGGGGTGCGAGTGGCATTGCGGTGGTAGTGGAGAGGACTAGCGCCGAGACAAGCCAAAACTTGGAATGCATACTGAGAAGCTATGAATGCGTAATGAGGATGAATGGCCATACTAAACAATTGAGAGGATGGGCGTTTGTTACTTATACTCGGATTTTGAGGCCCCATGCCCTCCTCGTCACCTCCTTGAATGCAAAGCAGACGAAAAGCGTCGCGGCCTAGAAGCTGGGACTAAGGGAGTTGTCAAGAGGTGTAATGTCATCCCGTATCGTTGATGGTCAAGGGTTGTTCCTACAGGATACTAATTCAGTAACCTGGATGCTGCATTTCCGAGGGAGGGTTAGATGACATGAACGTGCGGGTGTCGAATAGCATCCCCTGAATTACAAAGGGACGCGAAGCCGCTACGTACAGCGAGCCTATTTAGAATTACCCTCACCGACTACTCCCGCACAATGACAAATACACCAAAAACAATTTCAATTGGCGTGTTAATACTTACGCTTTTTCATTTCCTATATCTCATCCCGAGCTCATATCGTTCAGATACAGCTTTATAAATATGCCTAAGACCAATATGAGGTACGAATAATTGGTTGAAAGTTCCGGGATCAATGAACTAAAGTCTACACCAAAACTTTCGGTGGCTGCTCGTCGGTCACATGACTGAAGTGAAGCCCGATTTCACGTGTTTCTCTAGCCTCTTTTGGAAGGTCCAGTTACACTTCCAATTACACACCTGCAATTACACTTGCAGCTACATTTATAGTTATATACCTTGCAATAAACTAGCTTCTTTTGGCCAAATAAGTGGAGTGCTGCCGAAGGCGGCCAATCTGCGAGCACGAAGAGATTTCTTGGCGCTGCGCAGAAACGAATAGGTGGCCCACTTCCCCGCCATGTTGTGCGCATGAATGAAGGTATTTCAGTCATGGTATATTTTCACTTCAAAGCTAACACTCATTGCAGAAGAATACGAGCAGGTGAACAAGGTTTAGCATAATAGTAGTTATTGTTGAAGAGTCAAAGGAATGTCTGGAAGTAACATCACGAATGCCTGGGGCTTAAATAGCAGTCTGCATTCAAAAGCAACCTTTGGCACGTACAATGAACTTCCTGCATGCTTCTATAATCGACAAGATGCTTGTCATGACTGCCAATCTTTATGCCATATTTAAACCCGTCGAACCGTCTGCATGAAAGATGAAAGGCCAAGCCGAATCAATGTCAGTTATATTGAATATCCCTCGCTTATATTCAAGTCCAGATAATAAATGGGGGATTCAGAATCTTTGATTGGAGCTGAGACGAGGCATCCCAGCCGACTTTGTACAAGCGCTATCAAAGTTAGGCATGTCTGACACCAATAACAATTCACATTCACGATGGGCGAATGAATAGGCGAATATCGTGTGCAGAAACTTGTAACCTGTTCCAACTACAGACTGGTGAATGAAGGATTGTGTGCTCAAATAATGGCGAAGATCTATAAGAACCCACGGTGACCCGTGAGGTTCCATTGAGCAGATCAATAACTTCGAAATCCCACAACATCCAGAACAACAACTACCCATAACATTCTGAGCCCCAACGCACGCAGACCAAAAACAATAGACCTCTAGATAACTTGCAGAAGTCTACTCCTGCCCACAAGAACAAGACCAAAGAACAACCATCCAACCCACATTCGCAACATGAGGCAATCAACACCCATCGCCCAAAAGACACAAGTAATGGTCGATTATTTCAAATGCTGCAAGTGCCAAAAGAGCACCATGATCATCGGCTCCGTCACCAGCCCAGATAGTTGTGATCACTGTGGCCATGTGCACTGCAAGGACTGTGGAAAATGGGGACAGGTGGAGAACAAACAGTTCTGGCTAAATAGGCGCTTGAATGATAAAGATCAGGCTTCTGGAGGACGGGAGAAGACAAAGAAGTAGTCACAACTTGAAATTTGGAGGGGTAGAGGTCTCAATCGAACAGGGACTGCCAAATTAGGATGGACGAGACTATTGATGGCTGAGACAGTCTGAACTCAATACAAAGATATTTTGAGAGAGCCCTTGTCTATTTATTGTCAAACTTCGTCTTGGTAAATTTCCCAGCAAATGAAGCCACGGTAATTCACTGCACCCTCTGATGGGTCCCACCAAAAGCTCTCCAGGTGGAAGACCCATGATTTAGAGCAATAGTTAAGTTGGTAAAAAACGGAAATGAAATGCAAGAATAGTTGCTGCCGTGAAGTGAAGAAGGATTGTGGCACTTGTATCTGTTCTACCACTTCCGCTGTCCTCGCGTTCCCTCGCATTGGACGGCGGTATGAGCACAGACGTCGATTTCAACCACTGATGCTGTATTTGATAAGCCTCTGCCAATAAATTATCTAGTGGTAGGATGTGGTTGCGTGAAAGTCAAAACGTGCAACTGCAGTGACTTTCAATGACCGAGTTTCTTCAATTGGGGCTCCGTTGGCTTCTATATTCTAAATTAATCTACTAAACTCGAAGACGTAAAGCGTCAGATCTTAATTACACCCTAATTCAAAATGACCATAGCTCCATTCAACACACTCACAACACTTCCTGTTCCCCAATCAGATCCTGCCTTGATTGCGCCAAACCATTCCGCAGAATATAAATCCAAAGCTGGATTTGGCTTTGCAAACTTTTGTATTTGATCAAAATTGGCTTGCCAAAAGGCCTGGATCTGACTCTGCACCATCGAATTGGTGTTTTTACCCTTCACTAAAACATAATAATCCACCAGATTCCGAAACAGAGCGTCCCTCCACTGAACCCAATCGCCGGCCGTCGTCTTCCCCATATCTTCATCCACCACAAGCTTGGGTGTAGTCTTTTTCGATGTCCAATGTCCAAGTGCCGTAGTGGTCGCGGTGAGATTTGCAGCCGCGAGGTAGCTGCTGTTTCCAGTTGTGAGGTAGAGGGACGACAGGACGCCGAGATAGATACCTGGGGGGACATTAGTTCTTATCACGAAACTATCAAGAGACATACCAGTATTATAGGTCAGACCTCCCGCAATTTGCTGGCAGCTTGCCGGACGCATGCTATCCTTGACTACGATTCCTGTTCTCGTGTCCAAAGCATTTCGCTGAATCCATGCCAAACTTCTTACTGCATTGTCATGATATACTGAATTTCGAGTAATATCGTAAAGCCACGCCGAGACCTCAGCGAACAAAGAGGTACTGATGGAAGTTATGCCGGAGTCAGCCTTGGAGTTCCAATACACAGCGCCGTCAACATCGCAACCGGCTTGTATTTGTACTGTTCGTCCCGAAGGCGTAGTTCCTGCCTCTTCGGAGGACAGTAAAGATTGCTTCGAAATGGTATTGTACGAGTCAATTGCAGCAACCAATTCGGGATTCTTCAAGTTCCCCCTGTCGTAGGTATCATATGCGCGTATCATAGCAAGACACCACCAGAGACGATCATCAGTGTATTCATCTTCGGATTGCGCCTTGCCGTTCTGTAATGATGGAGTTGTTGCAATTGCGCGTAGTGCTTCACCGTACTGAGCCTGCCAGGTCCGGTCTCCGCTGTACCGGTCATTGTCAATTATATCGTTATAGACATTTGCTGATTGCCAGCCCGTGAGATTTGCCCATTGCTTGGTCGTGGTTGAAAACGTTTTGCCCATTGCGTTGATTGCATTTATGGCAGTGGCTTTATAGTTCGTCGTTGCAGCATTTTGCCGGGAATGCAAGGCTTGTGGTCTGTCAATTTCAAGCGGAACAGACTGGGCGAATTGAAAAAAAGTAGAGTAGAAGATTAACAGTGATGTAAGAGAAACCATCGCTGAATCAAAAAATCTCACGCTCGTACTGAAAACAAAAAATTGGAAAATTGCGACTAGTGAAATGCCGACTTCAGGCAGGCGATAAAAATGTCAAAACGAACTGAATGGAGGCATTGGGAGAGATATATTATACAGGTGTATACGAATAATATGTTTTTGCCAGTGTGAGCCAACCGTGAAGATGCCTTGCAGGATCCAGAGATTGATTCAAACGAAGGGGCTGAAGGAGTGCGGATGCGGCGTCGGGGCTGTACTAATCTGAAGCGAGTGTTGTGATTGGCGAGCAACAGCGAGTAGGATTTAAAGCACAGGGTGCACACAATGTTTCCAAGTTCATCCAATCGGGTGCAAAAACTTTAGACCCTAAAAATAAGCTTCTCATTCCGTTTGAAACGAGAGGATCAGATAATGCGACCTTGTTAACCGAGCCCCTGAGCGAGTAGATTTCATTCAATCAATTTTGGCAATCAAGCTGCTGTAATATTACTCTTTCTCGTAAAGTATTCCATGAACATCGGACGTAAATCTAGCCATAACGTCTAAAGAATTATTCCCTCCACTAAAGCTACAGCTTGTGATATCTTTGCTATAGTGGATTTCCTATTTCGGGTGGGTTCCGCATGTTCCAGTCACTTCAACAACTGACGGCAGGTGGTAACCCGTCATACTCATTGGAGTATCGAATAGTAGCCTGGATCAAAGGACTAAGAAAGCAAATATGGTTGGGAGTACTGCCAATCATGTGTGTTTGACAGGTGAAGCCGGGATAGCCAGAGGGGAAAAAGAATTTGGTGCTTGCGATGCATGCAGGTCTTGGTGGAATTCGAAATAAAGAAGAATACTGAAGATATAAAGGTTCGAGTTTCGCCTTATTGGTTTCGCTATATTTCTTCCGAGTTGGATTGCAAGGAAAGAAATTGTCACCACCGACACTGTAACATCTCAGTATATGACAGAGCATGTATGTTCATTTTGGCTGAAAGTAAAAGAGATAAATATAGAAAGTGATAATTCCTTGGTCTCCTTGTCAATTCATCTTGTGACTAAGAAAATTTTGAGTACGTGAAGAATCTCCGGCAGCATGAGATTCTTGCCAAGGCCAGTCGAAGTCATTTATCTGCCACGACCCTCATGAACCAACACCCAACTTAGTATGCGCGCATGAATTAAAGTCCAAGGATCAGTACTAGCCCACTCTTGCTCTGGTAGATGCTTGGCCGTGCTGCTTGCATATGCAAATAATTGCGCAATGTGGGGTTGAAATCACAACAATTTAATCAATAGGTCAGCGACTCATGAACAGTCGTTGTTTCCAAGCCCCGCTCGCTTCCATGATTCGAGAATCAACAAAATGGTTCGTTATTCACGCCTCAGTTGCTTGGAACTAATCACGAGAAGCTATTCGAACGTTGTGTCTCAGCTGCTCGGAGTTACACCCACGGCTTTAACCTTCTCTCTACCCGGATAAAGCTTCTCATATAAGCTATGATCTTCTCTCATCGATACACCATGATTTCAAGCTCTCTTTCCTTGAAAACAATCACACAAATTGTACACCCTCAAGCTACTGCCCCAGCAAGCGAACCATTTTCAAAGGCGTTATCAAGATGGCGCCGTCAGCCACCGAAGCCGTTCCCATCCCAGTCACCCCAGGGAAAACCCAAACCACCAAGCCCTGGGTAAGAAATACCGGCGCGCTTGATCAATACGAGAACTTTGAGGTCACCCCAGTTATTGGACGAGAATATCCTCATGCCAATCTTGTCTCATGGCTCCAGGCCCCCAACTCCGACGAGCTCCTTCGCGAACTTGCACTCACCAGTAACTCCTTCCCATCAAAATTCTTGTTCGTGACTAAGTCTGCTAGTTTCACAACGTGGAGTTGTCTTCTTCCGCAAGCAAGATAACTTGACCGCCGAGCTTCAAAAAGAGTTGATCCAGAAGCTTGGCATTTTGTCTGGCAAGCCTGAGACTAGTGGACTTCACATACATCCTATTCTCAATTCTGAGCGAGAGGACTACCGGGTATCGGATCCTGAGATTAGTACCATTGACTCGGAGCTTAATAAGAAGCTCTACCTCAAAAACTCCAGGATCAGCAACTTTCCCAAGAAGCAAAATACAGGAGCATGGCACTCCGACATTGCTTTTGAACCCAAGCCAGCTGATTATTCATCATTGAGACTCGAAGTCCTCCCCCTGACCGGTGGTGATACCCTCTGGGCCTCCGGGTACGAAATTTATGACCGACTCTCCACGCCGTACCAGAGATTCCTTGAGGGACTTACTGGTACTTTCGAGCAGCCGGGCTTCATTGAAGCAGCCGAGAAGGGGGGCTTCCAGCTTTACGAGAAGCCCCGCGGAGCCCCCGAAAATGTTGGGAAGGAATTGAAAGCGGTACACCCAGTCGTTCGCACAAACCCGGTGACAGGCTGGAAATCCATTTTCCCCATTGGCGGGCACATATCTCATATCAACGACATCACAGAACTCGAGAGCAAAGCCCTCTTAAAGTGGTTTGGCCGACTCTTAGTGGACAACCATGACCTCCAGGTGAGATTCAAGTGGCAAAATGTCAACGACATTGCAATTTGGGACAATCGTTCCACCTTCCACACAGCTACCTATGATATCGACGGCTATGGGGAACGATATGGAGTTCGAACTGTAAGCGTGGGTGAGAAGCCGTATTATGACCCGGATAGCAAGAGCAGGAGAGAGGATTTGGCAGCAAAGGCAGAGGCTTTGAACTAAGGGGTACTCGCTCCTTGCTTTTGATATTGCAATTGTTTGGACGGCAGATCATACTGGTACTGTAGCACTTAGCAATTCAAATGTCGAATACTTCTATTATTTACTGTCGTGGACGTCTGATCGACTTCACTTATCCGAAAGCCATGGAGTGAGGCCAGTGGGATTGTGTACTGTGCACTAATGGGTGCAGGTCTTCGATTATGAGCCGCTCAAAAAAAGCTATTCGTGTCTAAGACTTCTCTGCAGCAGAGTGATTCTATTATAAAATAAGGATCTCATCCGGGTGTATTGCAAAAAATATGCCGTGACAGCATGAGAGTCTCCATTTTTGTAAGACGGGGAAACATTGCACCAGCTTATCCCTCATCGCCAGGATAAAACGGTGCAATTAGGACTAGGAAAGATTGACATCAAAAACCTGTTATCGAATAACTAAGCCCGCTATCTGTGAATAATCTGTGCTTTTGCGAGAAGTCTGCCGTATATAAGTTATGGTCATCCCCGTTGCCATGTCTGCCGGTCTGACAAACGTATACACATGAACGTCTTAAGTCCTATGATAAGGAGTAAGTAAGTTTTCCTTTACTTAAAAATATGAAGAGGGCTTGCAATTGACGGTGCAAAACGATAATCAAAGGCTGATATAAGGTGAATCTAGGTATAGACGGTATGTAGCAAAGCTGACTATTGGGAAACAACGTTGAGCCTCGACCATTCGTGCTAAGGGCTCTAGGATCAAGGAAATGGGTCACGCTGCTCAAGATTCATCCTGGATGGAAGATTTTTTGTTCTGGTATGGAGAGAAAGGGAAGAACACGGTTCGGAAGCTCTAGGGGGGACGGTCAGCTGACTGCCCCTCTTTCCGATCCTCATTTCGACCGCGTCTGAAGTCTCCATTTTCCACTCCATCTAGTCAAGAAAATTTCATTCAAGTGAGTGACAGGCATCCAATTCAACTTTGACAGAATGTCTCCGCGTTGATTTCGTTCTTTTCAGTTTTCTCCTTGCGCGTCGGCTGAACCCCTCACAACCCCGCCGAAGTGAAAGCACGCGTTTCCAGGGGTCAATGGCAACATATACAGCTGCACCTGTATCCACCATCATGGTACTGCACCAGTTGCCGCGCCGGATAATCTCTGAAAGCCTTTGCGCACCTGGCGATAAGAGATTGTACGATTTCTGAAGATTTTCGCGGTCTAAGTGGACATCTTGGATGGTGCAATTGTGGAATGAATTGGCGCACTTCTCTTACTTTCCACTGATTGGCAAAGTAGAGGAATTCTAGCGCGATTCAAACCCCCGTCGGGCTAGCTCTCCTTCCCATTTCACATTTTCTATCGCCACTAGAAATGAAGCCGGATCTTGGGGCCAAATGACGACTTCGGATAAGTGTATTCAGCATTAGGGCCGAGGTGGCCAATGTCGTGGTCGCATTTCCCTCGATATCTTTGTTCGAATTGTCCAATCATCCTCTTTCCTCAGATATGTTCGTCAAACCCTGCATAATTTCTCGGCGACTGTTGGCTGGATTTCACAGCAGCTACGGAATATCCGTCAAGCCAAGCCTCGATGTGTTAATCTTGCCATTATGGGTCAGACCCATGCAGAAACGCAGACAACTGACCCCATGAATCCTAGTCTGTGTAGCCCATATACGAGGTACACGACGGATGTAAATGCATTTAACAAACGTTGGTGGGGGTCATTGTCGAAGCTTGCATTCATACAATATCGCATGATAGAGATATGTCCTCTAAACTCTATTTAACGATTCGAAGCACTTCTACTTCACGGTGTTGATTTAAAACCCGCCAGCACGTTGCATGACCTCCCGCAATGAATGCAAAGGAAACACCACAGCCGGGCGCCAAATCTGGCTCCTCTATAGCTGGAAACGACAAAATTCAATTCGAAGAGGAAACAACCTTCAGCGATCCTGTTCCTATAAAACAGTCAGGGATCGCAAGTAGTTCGGAGTCTGATGAAGAAGGCGATCAATTCAAGAAGAACCCATTCCTAGATCCGGATGTCGCCGCACACTGGAAAGCTGTTTATGAAGCTTCGCAATACGAGTGCCGTCATGTCTTTGATCCTGAATTGACATGGACAGCGGAAGAAGAAAAGCAGCTCGTGACGCGGTTGGATTGGCGTGTCTGTCTATGGGCCGTTTGTAAACCCCAATGCCTATGTATATCAAATTACTGATACGGAAAAGTGTGTTATGTTCTTTGGGTTGCAAGTGGACCGGGGGAACTTGGTTCAGGCAGTTGCTGACAACTTGCTGAATGACCTCCATCTTAATACTAATGGTAATCTCTTCACTGTCGCCACAAACCACAACCTTCTAACTATTGCTTCCTAGATTACAATTTCGGCAATGTCATCTTCTTATTCTCGTTCCTTCTTGCTGAGCTACCATCGCAACTCGTTTCGAAAAAGCTCGGTCCAGATCGATGGATTCCTATGGTAAGCAACGCTGCGCCTTTGTTTATAGGTCCTTAATCCCCTTACGTTCTATCTTCTGTGCTCCGTTTTACACCATATACTCCTCAAAAATGAACAACACTCCCAAAACATTTTTGATTAGTATAATACTAACCCCACAATGCTGCTAGCAAATAACTCTGTGGTCAATTGTTGCGATGTCGCAGTCCGCGATTAGGGGTAAATCGGGCCTTTATGCAACGCGCTGTATCTTGGGGCTACTGGAGGTACGAATTCTTGAAGCCACCAGTACATGTTTTTAACGTCGTTGCCAGGGCGGATTCATTCCAGATATCGTTCTATGGTTGTCATATTTCTATACTTCCCGGGAGCTGCCGACTCGACTCAGGTGTGTACTTTCCAAGCTAAATTCTGGTACTGAGCTGAACCTCAATAGCTTTTTCTGGACCACACTTTCTGCAACCACCATTATCACATCTATTCTAGCATTCGCCCTCTTGCACATGCGTGGGGTGGCCGGGTGGGCTGGCTGGAGATGGCTATTCCTGATTGAAGGACTCATCACACTTATCGTCGGGATTTCGTCGTTTTTCATGATGCCTGCGTCCGCTGTCCAAACCAAGACGTGGTTTCGTCCAAATGGGTGGTTTAGTGATCGCGAAGTCGCTATTGTTGTCAATCGTGTGCTCAGAGATGATCCGTCCAAGGGAGACATGCATAATCGCCAGGCTATCACTCCTCGCAGACTATGGCACGCAGCCAAAGATTACGACCTATGGCCATTGTACGCAATCGGCCTCGTTGCTTATATCCCACAAGGTCCACCAGGGTACTACATCACCTTGACGTTGAAATCGCTTGGCTTTAGCACGTTCAATACAAACTTGCTAACCATCCCCTACTCGGCTTTTCACATCATGACCCTGTTAGCTATAACGGCCCTCAGCGAACGGCTGAATGAGCGGACTCTGGTTGCGATGCTTCAACCTATCTGGACTCTCCCGTAAGCAAATCCTATATTTGTTGATTGCCTCCTTAGCCGCCTTCAGTTTTAACATATACACTCTGATTTAAATCACACGCTCCTCAAACAGGAGAACGACCACCAAAATCCTCTTGATCAGAATCTTGCTAACTTCTCGCCCTTGATAGGTGTATCCTTGCACTCCGCTTTTGGCCAGGAGCCCTAAGTAATGCGTGGGGCACTTACGCCCTCGTCACGGTGCTCCTCTCGTATCCCTACTGCCATGCCATTCTCGTCGGATGGACCTCCAAAAATGCAAACAACGTTGGAGCCAGATCAGTATCAGCAGCATTCTACAATATGGCTGTTCAACTCGGGAATATATGCTCAAACTTCATATATCGTGCTGACGACAAACCCCTTTACCACCGAGGCAACAGAAACCTAGTCATCATCAACCTGATCTCCATATTGCTCTTCATTTTCACAAAACTCTATTACGTTACCAAGAACAAGATACGAGAGAGGAAGTGGAATTCTATGACACCCGAGGAACAATTGGATTACAAGAAGAATACAAAGCTTAATGGTTCGAGAAGACTAGACTTTAGATTCGCTCACTAAATATTCCGGTATGGGTGCTTGAACATCCTGTTTGGGATTGTCAATGCCAGTTATTTACACGATCTCTGAGATGGTGCTGGCTTTGCAAATTGGCAGCTCACTGTCAATGAAAGTGACAGAATTTCCCATGTGTCTGCAGTCCAGAGTGCGTGATTACGAATCCCTCATCATAATCCAGCTTCTAGATTTGTTGTGATAAAAGCCGCAGGACGCCACGTTCAAATATTCAACATCCACGTCTCGAAATCCAGTCAACTCTACTAGTGTATTTCATGTTCGAAGTATCTGCGTTTAAATTAATTACACATCCCTTGTATTTCCATTTCTATCCCCCGCGGCCCAGCTTGCCCTCACTCCCAGGCTGTTCACCCAATACCAAAAGATCACGGACTGTCACGGCCCATGTAAGTACCATGAAAACTGCCCAGAAGCAGCATAGAATGACGAAAAGTATGAAAAATCCGATCCATTGTGCCATCGATCTTGATTCGTTCAAAGGGGGAAGATCTCCAATGAAAGCTTTGCCCGCGTCGAATAACCACAAAGTCAAGACGGTTGCTATCACGCCAGCGCAGGCTGCAGACCGTAAGGTATTGACAACTGCTTGTTGGTAAGATGTCTTTGCAAATGTTCCAAGCTTTTCTGGTTTCGGGGATCCTCCCTCTCCTAATTCGGTGTAAACAGTACAGTAGTGAACAATGAGGTAGATAATCGAATATATGGCAGCGATCGTGATCGGAAGGATCCAGGCAAATGATTTACCCACGGTATCCGGTGCCGAGCCAGCGAAGAATATCCATCCCCAAGATATCAATAACATGGCAATGTTAGGCGAAGTTTCCAAAATGCATTTGAGTCGCAGGTGCGGTGTCTCCACGGCTGATTGGACTGGGGGCGCCTCGTCGGTCTCTTCCATGTTTGCTAGGTGTGGTAAAAAGTGATGGTAGATGTTCGATTCGTTGAAGTTTGAAGTTTGAAGTTTGAAAATTGAAAATATGATATACGGCAGTGGGAGCTAAAAATGGACTAAGGGAGGCTTTTCGTCATGAAGCAAAATTTAAAAATGTCACTCCCTGGAAACAGTCACATTTGGAAACGAGGGTTAGCAACATGCTAACATATTTGTTGGATTTAAAATTCTCGAGAGAATCTTATATCCTTTGATTAGAGAACGATTCGAGCATCTGTTCATACCCGCACAAAGTACAAGTCACGGCGTTAGGTTCTTTTGCAAGATATGACGTTTTTTGAGGATTGATGATGCTGCCACCTTTTAAGGCTAATGCAAAACGGATAGAGGAATAATAGTGTAAAAGGGTCGAGCGGGTAGGGCTGTTAGCCTATTTGGCCCTAGTCATTCGTCCTAACACACCTGCCTGTAGTATGGGAAGACTAAAATTGCCAGAAGCAGGAAAGCACTGGTTGCCAAGTAATATCTCCACATTCTCACAGTTCTTGGAAAGGTTGCTGAGCCACCATCACTCGCACCTTTTTGGATTCGTGGCACTGATCGCAGAATTTCGCCAACATGTCTTCCCAACAGGATATCATACCGTGGTCTAAATTTGCCCTCAAAATATTTCCAGGCGCGCTGCCTCTTATGTCTGCAATCTATTAGATATTCTCTGCCCAGGCGCCCACAACGGCCGCCAACGATACTTTCATCTGGCTGGCGCCTGCAATGCTTGCCACTATCTTTCCAATACTGCAACTTGCAAGCCGGCAAGGGAGGATCAAAGACAAGAAATCCAGAGTCACCGAAGCATAACCATAGCACTTACAAAGATGCGATGCGAAGCCTCATATGGTCAATATTCTCTGCAGCGTCATTGGGTCTCATAATTTATCAGCCTGCTTGGCAGCTTGAACACGGGCTGGCTTCTGGTATGTTGAAGCCCTTGAGGCATTGCAAGGGGGTTGATGATAGGCTTTGTAAGGAGGAGGTTCAATGGCAAAGAACTCCGGGTGGGAGGAGCTGCAGCACAGGAGGATGCCAAGAAGGAGAGCTGGATATCGGAGTGGTGTTCCGATAGATCGGCTTCTTTTTGATCCCGTGCCTGATAATATCATTTTGGGGAGTGTTATTGTGCTCGTTGGGGGAAGCAACTCGATATGATTTCAAGTACGTGCACGAGGTCAAAGTTGCAATGAGACAGGCAGAGGTGGAAGAAACAAAGACGGAAAGCGCCAATGTTCCGTCACCACACAGCAAGCGATAGATAGCCAGCTTTTTGGTTCGGTGATACCTAGGTGGTCGAACGAGCAAAGCATTGTTGTGATGGCATCATACTACGAGTTTGATACTCCACATGGTGAAGCTTGCCTCGTGTAACTTCGAGTCCAAACACCGACAACCTGAGTGTTATGAACACGCTCTGAAGACTGGAATACGCTAAGTTTTGGGAAGATTATACAAACGTATCACAGTTTGACCTCACAGTTTGACCCCACATTTTTACAACTGATCAACTGCATGTTTCTTGTGCGGACAGTCTCTCAACCAGGTCTCAGCCCTGTCTTAGTGAAATCTCTCAAGGGAACTACAATCCGGAAGCTGCAAAGTCATTCCATTCCAGGAGGTACCGAGAACACCACTGAATTGTTCTTTGGATCTACAATTGATGAAACAGTTTGAACTTTTCAAGAGACCTATGTATTTCCCTTAAAAGTAGACGACTGTCCTTCATCATCAAAGCCCAAAATAAAGACGAGTGGAAACTAAAGGAGATCATATTCTCTGACGCGGTCATCTGGTCATGTGGCGTGGTATTCGCGGTACACCATCCGTCACAGCATATTCGGTCCCCATACCCATAAACACACACTAGACGGAAATAATTCTTGTCTCAATTTCAGAAATGCCCGAAGAAACCATTAAACATAACCACCAAAATGTTGCCCAACAACGCGAACACCCTCGCGACGCACCTAAAACTCATCATCGACGTTCTACCCTGCGTACTAGCCTTCCTCACAACCCTAATCTGGCTCACATCCGCAGGACCAGCACCCCTAACCTCAGTAGGGGCAACCGCACTATGGCTTCTCCCCATCACCACCAGTTTCGTGTTCTCGATTATCTACCATTTCTGGCACGCTTGCGCTATCTATGGCCCGGGGACGCCGTGGGACTTTACGATGTTTGAGTTTGGGGATGTGGTGAGGAAGAGGGTGTTGTTTGTGAGGAGTGCGATGAGTGGTGGGGTGTTGAGCTTGCTTGTGAGTTCTCTGATTTGATCCGCTGTTGGAGTTTGATAGGCTGAGAGGTGAGATAGATTGGGTATTTTTTGTACTTGGCTTTCTATGGGCTGTTGGATGGTTTGAAACCTATATACTACCCGGATGGGACCCGTGTCGAGGACGCGATGGGTTTGTGGGTAGGATTGATATTTGTAGGGTTAGTGTTATTATTCTTCGGCGCTTTGTTGTACTTGGCGATCTTGGTTGTACCTTATTATGATTTGAAGAGGGTGCGGAGAGCGTATAACGAGGTTCTAAAAGAGCAAGAAGATGGTTACAATCAGTTGAGCGAAACAGAGGACGATGAGTCGGAAGAGGAGGACTACTACTACTACTACAACTACAATTAGAAAGTCGCTAGGGGGGATTATCAAATTGAATTAGAAGAGCAAGAGAATGAGGTGGAAGTGAGACTAGAGAATGTCTTCAAGTGTCGTTAGAGACAGGCTAGGCCAGATCCATTCAAGGAAGAATATTCGGACACCAATATGAAAGGGGACTGCGAAAGGCTGGGTGGAAGAGCGACGGCCTGAGCTAAACCACAGAGCAAGCAGGGCAGCAGACAAGATGCATGGAATTTGTAATCATACAATTGAAGTGTATCGCCGTGAGACGGCGTTCTATGGAACCGAAGTAGGCAAAGATATATCTATACGCGCTTGCTTGCTCAGCAAAAGAATAAAACACATGGAGCCGATCATTCGATTCTCTTCTTCCCCTCTTCCGCGTTCGTATACCGTGCCGTGCTGAGACCCCTTTCATGTCTCGCGACCAAAGTCCCAATAACCTTGTCCTTCCGTACGTTGCTAATCGCTTCGTTGTAACCTTCTGTTGCCCAGGGGCGAGGGTTGAGTTTGGGCCAGTTGACCTAGGGCGTATTAGCAATTGAGCCGAGACTTGGCAAAGAAGACTTACGTATAGCATTCCATTGCTATAGATGAAATTCAAGCACCAGCAGCCAACCACGAACCAAAACAAGATGAAGATCCTAAGGGGAAGTACCGCAGAATCGGGCAAACGTCGAGTGAATGCCCCTACGAAAACAAAGAAGACGCTGAAAGCTAGGACATAGGGAATGCTCTGGATGAGCAACGGCCGCCTGTCGGCAAATACCATGTGTGATGTGGTGTTGGGGAGGTACGACCCCAAGAAGAGATCAAAAGCATCTTGTTTGGGCCCGTCCAAAAAGTTGTTCCGAATGTATCTCGTGATGGAATTCTGCAGATCCTGGAAAGCGCCCGCTTTGGTACGTTGGCCCGTGCGAGTAAAGTCAGTCTTCAAAGCCCCAGTCCCAGAGTAGGATTTTGACACTACATCGGCATTGTCAGCCCAGACTTTTCGGAAAAGGAATTCGAATTCGTTGTCTGATGTGAATGTTTCGCCGCGGGCGAGGACACCCAAGTCTGCCAACTGACGGTTCAATGAAGCTCGGGCCAGCATGCTCTGTACGACGTTGGTGCGGTCTAGACAATCCATGCAATTGGTACGGACAACGCTGGTCTGGTGATTGCGGACTTCGAGTCGACCGTCTAGGTCTGCTGGCATATCTACACCACGGAAGTATTGTTGCTTCTCCAGCGCATCATGGAGTTGGTCTAGAAGAAGCTGCGCACGGTGCCATTTAAGACCCTTAGTCTCATTGTGGAAGTCAAAGTAGACATAGTGTAGCCGATCAAATTGCTGGTGTCGACCACTGGGCTCAACGACCCGGAACTTCTCGTCTGAAAGCTGGTCCTGCTGGGCAATTTCAGCTGGCGAAGTAACCAAATATTTCACCATCTGTTCGTATGCCTCTTTGACCCGTACTTCGCGGCCCTTTTGATTCACAAGGTTCACCAGGTAGTTGTCCCCATACAGACGGATCTGCTGGTCGAAATGTGCTCTTGCTGCGGCAACTGCTGGCTCGACTCCTCGAATTTGAAGCTTTGGTGTGTAGTGTAATGTGTTGACTTCGGCCCAGTAGACTGGCACGCTTCCCCTGGTTTGAACGTAGGACATAATCTGTACCTCCTTCCCGCTGGATCCACCAACTTTGCCGTTCTGCATGCCTCCGCCACCAGCAAACCCACCCAATCCACTATTGCTATCATTAAGCACAATGATTTGCTCAGTCTCGTTGAAATTGGAAACGTTTCCTTGCTCGTCAATTCCTCTAGAAAAGTACCTGGTTCCCGCTCGATGCCGCGACCGTCGAGTGATGAGGACCATCGTCAAAGGTGTTGACTTTACTCTTGTGTTTACAATCTCCATCATCCCGAACATCACTGGCAGGATATATGGATCCACGCCCGGCTGTTGACCATGTTGATTCCTCGACCCAGAAGTCCGGAAGTCGATCAAGTCGGATTGGATAAACTTGTTCCAGAAGAAACGATCATCTGCTCGCTTCCAAAGAGGCTGAGAGGTATCAAGCTGGGCTTGACGTTGGAATGTGTTGGTGATATCGAAAGAGTAGGAAAAGTACATGGGTCCGGACTTGATGAAGGTCTTGAGCAAGGCTAGGTAATTGTCTTCGTCGTGGTCGTGGAGGGGTCGTTCGCGGAGAGGTAGGAATTCGGTAGCGATGACTTTGTAGATCATATGGTTCTTCAATCTGCCCATGGGCTGTGCCTTGGTAATGACAATGATATACTTGTCTGCCAACAAGTCAGCTCCAATACTTGGCGGTTCTGGGTGTTTGCTTGCTTACCCAGTCGCAGCTTCACCATGCCCAGGATGCCCGCAATGCTGGACACCCGCTTTCCTCCCAACAATGCCCCATCGTTCAATCGCAGATCTCCTGAAGGTCGATCAATAACGAGAGTCGGGAGGGAGGGCGAGGATGGCGAAGTGAAGGCGTAATGGGAGGCGGAAGCGTGGACATTTATGTCGCGGAAGGGTAGAGAGGCCATAATTGAAAGGGAAGAGGAGGAAGAAAGATGCGCCCTTGGTGTTTCGTATTCTGGGAGGGTTATGCGATCATGGAGAGGGGGAGGGGGTTGTTGGGCTGGTAAATGGTAATGGTCCAGCTGTCTTTTACTTGGAGTTGAAGCCTCGTGGAGATTATCAACAGGGAAGCTTGGACGTGGCGTCGATAAATTCACGGAGAGGTGGTTGATAATCAGACGCGAGGGACGAACATATTCTTTCATTGACGCATCTAACCATGAATATAGTAAACTTGAGGTGTGATAATTCATTTAGAAAGCTCACCTTTATACCTCTCAAAGATCCCTATGATCCCGTATAAATAGCGATATAAATTGGACCCAACTGTACTCAATTCTATCTGCATTTCTACAGCATCAAGCAAGGCATCCTCCACTGACAGCAGCTGTCTTTGCGTTTATACAAACCAACAGATAACCTCAACATTATTGAAATTACAAATAGTTATCAAATGAAAAGAAATCAAAGCTACTTCTCAAGATCATGACGGGATCATTGTATCACTACATCACTACATCTGTTCTGTGAATATCCAATTTGTGGGTGAATGTATCCTCGGGCGAGCATTACGCAGTCGCAGTGTGGCTGAAAGGGACGGGGCTGAGAAGCACGTGAGTCTCGCATTTAGCGCTGGCTGGTGGACGGGGACGGGGACGTTCGCGGCCAGAGAGAGCAAGACAGACTCAAGACATCGTCACGGACATCGAACATCAGACAACATCCCAAGAGCAACGGCAAGAACAAAACATCCACCCAAACATCACATCTACTCCTTGCGCACCGACCTTCGCTCTCTTGGCCTTCAACACCACACTCTCTGCGATCCTTTTCCCTCTCCTCGACCTTCTTTAATCCGCCCAATATGGCTGCCAGAGGCCCAGCAGGCTCCCGCGTAGGGAACTCAAGATTTGCGCAGTTCAAGCTGGTGCTGCTAGGTATGTCAAATATTCTCCCTTCAGGTATCTTGAAGCTCTAGCTACAGTTCTAACGTTATCCGCAGGTGAATCTGCTGTCGGAAAGGTGCGCTGCATTAATCCCCAGGTCCTGTTCCATACTAACATCCATACAGAGTTCCATCGTATTGCGCTTTGTCAAAGTAAGCTTCCCCCTATCTATTCCGACCCCGAATTTCCTAACCAGTCCACAGGACCAGTTCGATTCCTATAGAGAGAGTACCATTGGCGCCGCCTTCTTAACGCAAACGATATCGCTCGACGACAACACCACCGTCAAATTCGAGATATGGGATACCGCTGGCCAGGAAAGATACAAGTCCTTGGCGCCCATGTACTACCGGAATGCCAACTGCGCCGTCGTCGTTTACGATATTACACAATCGGTAGGCTCCTTCCTCCCTTCGGTCTCAAAAACATAGCTGATAAGTGTACAGTCATCTCTGGATAAGGCAAAGCAATGGGTAAAGGAGCTGCAACGACAGGCAAACGAAAACATCATCATCGCGCTGGCAGGAAACAAGTTGGATTTGGTCACCGAGCAACCCGATAAACGTGCGATTCAGACGGCAGACGCCGAGGCATATGCCAGGGAAGCTGGACTCCTCTTCTTCGAGACATCGGCAAAGACAGCAGAGAACGTGCGGGAATTATTTACATCGATTGCGAAGAAGCTACCATTAGACCAGGCAGGGCCAAGGAACCCAAGATCTGGAGGACGAGGAGGTGTTGAGCTACGACCCGATACCCCTGGAACGCAAGCTGGCGGCCCATGCAGCTGTTAGAGGGAGATGGCTTTTGTTGAATATCGAGCATACTTGGAAAGTGGTCGATAATTTGCTATGCAGTCACTACAATGTGACCAAGACGATGTCGTTTTCGGTGGGAATTGCTTGGGTTGAGACAAGGCAGCAGTATACACGCCTGCATTTCGACCGCTTTACGGGTGCAGCCTTTAATACCTTCATGTGTCTGATTTCTCGTGGATGGGTCAGTGGGTGCAGGATGTTTTCCTGCAAGGCGTGTGAGGGGTTTCTATCGAATTGTTCTGCGGCATTTTGGGTTGTAAGATATGCAATAGAACAACACATTACATCGAGGTTGATATTGGAATCGTGACGTTAATGCTGCGTTCCTGAGAGGAATACTTTTAGCTACTCAATACCTGCTTCACTGTTAATGGGGAATATAAGTTTGATCTGCATTGCTTCGTATCTTCACGCACTTATTTCGTTGTGTCACCATAATCTGAATTCGTAGCCTTGCTCTTATTCCGAGGCGGCTGCATCATCGGCTGGCTTGGCATGCCGGAAAGTTTCGAGCTTGGACGAGAGCTTTTCAGCCGACGACCAGCGCAAGCACGCGCATCAACAACCTCACAACTCCCCCCGTTCACCACCACCACCACCAACTCTCCTTTGTCGCTCTTCGCAGCCCGTCATGCTGCGCGCCTCTCTTCGCTCGTCTGGAGCACTGGCATATAAGTCCAGTGCATCTAATGTCGGGCGTCAATGGCATGCGATACAGGCAAGTCGGGCCATCTCGGCACCCCTGGTATGCGCTCCAAACATCCCAATAATGCTCCATTGAATCATGAGAAATACTAATTTCTGCTGGTAATATTCAGAGAGGATATGCCGACAGCACGAAACCCAGCATTAACGATTCTAAGCCTGCTGTTCTCCCCGGATCTGCGAGCCCAGCAACCTCCCAACCACTGCCTCCTGGATCGGCCACAGCAACAACAGATGCTAAGATTGGAGCATCTCCAACGCCCGCGACTCCTACCTCGAGCACTACGATCCCTCCGCAAAATGTGCCGTTGACGCCACCCTCGCCGAGCCAGGTACAGGCCACACCACCACCACCGTCAACAGCATCAACTCCTCCCCCACCTCCTCCACCCCCGAAGCCAAAGCGACGGATCCGCAGATTTTTTACAGGACTTGTGCTTTTGGGAGTTCTTAGTTATGGTGGAGGTGTCTACTATTCGAGAGTCAACGACAACTTCCACGACTTCTTCACCGAATACGTTCCCTTTGGAGAGGATGCGGTCCTGTACTTTGAGGAGAGAGAATTCCGGAAACGATTCCCATCAGTCACCAACCGGTCACGTCCGAGAGATACAGGGGATCAAGTGAAAATCCCAAGTCAGAGTGGAGTTTCTTGGAAGATATCGGAAGACAACAGACATGCGAATGCTACGAAGCCGGATGCCAAACCTAAAGAAGCTATACAAGCTCCAACCGAGAAGAAGCAAGAAGATAAGGTGAATGCCGTGGAGAAGGCGAAAAGTGAAACCGGCGTGCCAACTCCAGCTCCACCTCCAGCGGGGAAATCTCCTGAATCCCAGCCACCTGCGAAACCTGGACACCCAGTCACGGCCGAGCCAGCAGCACCAAAGACAAAATCATCTAAATCGAAGTCTACGGAAGCGGTTGCGTTCACAGCTCCAGAAGTTGACCAACCTTCCAAGTTCCCACCGGAAGTAACACGGATTGACCCAATCAACATCAAAGATGCAAAGGAGCCTCTTGTTCAGGACCTGGTCAAGATTCTCAATGATATCATTACCGTTGTGAACGCCGACAACTCAAATTCCAAGTTCTCTACCACAATTGGCAAGGCGAAGACAGAATTGAGCAAAGTTGGAGGCAAGATCAAGGCATTAAAGGAGGCAGCACAAAAAGAGGCAGACGCCCAGCGCAGCAGCGATAGAGATGACTTCGACCGATCGGCGAAGGAGCTTCTTCGCAGAGTCGAGGCTGAGATGGCGGCGCAGCAGGCTCAATGGCAAGAAGAATACCAAGCTGAACGTCAAAAGCTCCAGCAAAACTATGAGCAAAAGTTACAAGCCGAGATTGACCGAGCAACTGAAGTCAACGAGCAGCGCCTCCGTAACGGCCTCCTCGAGCAAGCCGTTGAGATGCGTCGCAAGTTCACCCAAGAAGTCAAAGACCGTGTCGAGGAGGAGCGAGCCGGCCGTCTGGGTAAACTCACCGACCTGTCGAAAACCGTCAGCGATCTCGAGAAGCTTACTACGGACTGGAACTCCGTCGTCGATTCAAACCTCAAGACGCAGCACCTCCATGTTGCTGTTGAGGCCGTCCGCGCAAACCTAGAGAAGAGTCAGGTCCCACGGCCGTTTATCCGAGAATTGGCAGCACTGAAGGAAATCGCATCGCAAGACCCGGTCGTCGACGCAGCTATCGCATCCATCAACCCCACCGCATATCAGCGCGGTATCCCGTCTTCATCCCAACTCATTGACCGTTTCCGCCGAGTCGCATCTGAAGTACGGAAAGCTTCTCTCCTACCAGAAGATGCTGGTGTCGCTAGTCACGCATCAAGCTACGTCCTCAGCAAGCTGCTGTTCAAGAAGAAGGGATTGGCTACTGGCGACGATGTTGAGAGTATCTTGACAAGAACGGAGACATATCTCGAGGAGGGCGATTTAGATGGCGCGGCGAGAGAGATGAATGGACTGAAGGGATGGGCGAAGACGTTGAGCAGGGATTGGCTTGGTGAGGTCAGGAAGGTGCTGGAGGTGCAACAAGCACTTGATGTAAGTTTTCCTCCTTTGATTCGCGATGCATGCTAACAAGAGTAGGTAATTGCTACAGAAGCAAGATTGCAGAGCTTGAGGGTCGAATAGAAGGCTTTTCATTTGTACATGAGGGATGAAGCTGGATCACTGAGACCTGGCTGTGTATGAGATATTAAAATAGAACATTGTGTTATAACCTTCCCAATACTTCGTCGTTCACGATTCCTTATACTACGGTTCAATCTTCTTCCTGCTCAAACATCTCCGACAGCGTTTTGCAGCCAAGCGGCTCGAAGCTCAAATTTCAGCCACACTTTCCGTACCCATTTAATCATCTTTTTCTCCCACTTGCTGTCGTGTACGCGGATCAGAACTGGCCCTCGAGGTTCATCTTTTCTTGGAGCGTTGGGATGCCAGGGAGTCGCGTCGGAGCCTCGCACCACTTTCCCATGCCCGAGCTCCAATCTGTCACACAGAAACGCCAATCATTGATCCTGATTTCGAATTTCTACAGGAGAAAACATCGTCCGATTTAGGTTTGTTTTGGAAACGTAGGTTCGGATGGGCTCGGCAAGTGAGGAATGTCTATAATATTCGGGTGAGGTGAGACATTTCACATTCTCGGTGGTTTCCTCCTTCTCAGCGAAGTACTTTTCCAGCTTCACCTTCCCTCATCCAAGTTCCAAGATTCCGAATAGAAATGGCAGCCGCAACATGGCCGTCGCAAAGCCGGCCAAAACCAAGCTTGACGGAGCTCGCCAAGAAATACACACACCCAACAGGACCGGGCCATGAGATCCTTGCCACGAAGTACTTTCTTAAGAGCGGCTTAACACCATTGAACCTAACGACATATGCGACTATCGATGAGTATTTGTATCATTGGATGATTGACGGGTACCAAGGGGAGCAATTTGATGGTTTGAACGTCGGTCCTTTCCCGAAGTCTCATTTCTGATCTTGGTGTAGGATTCACGACTGCCGAATTGAGAAATCTCGACGCTTTTGCTCCCAGTATAGATGATCCCGTTGATCTGACACTTGATGGCCTACCCATTCATCCATTATACGCCAGAGAAAACTGGACGAAGACTCCAAGATTGAAACATAATCCGGGGTATCTCGTGGGTGATTCCATCAATGACGGTTATTACGACGTGAGATAAGAGATTCTATCATTTCGAGCATAGCTGAAAGTTCTCTAGGCCACCAACCCCGTAGTCTGGAAAGCAATCGTGCCGGCCCTTCGACTCACATCCCAGATCCTCATGAATGCGCATTCCTTTGCCTGGTAACTACCTACCCACCTGCTGTTTGCCACTCCACTTACTACAACTGATACAGGTACGACGCCCTATTCTTCGGCCCACTCGAAGACATCCCCTCTTCCCAAATCCACGACGCATGGCAAAAATTCCCCTGCAAATACCGCAGATTCAGGCTTCGAGCACCATATATATCTGGGAGCGCTGAAGCACGTCAGAAGCTTGAGGAGAGGCTGGCTAGAGCGTCGAAGATAATACACTTCTCATTTTGTGATGGAAGAGATGCTGGGCCGAATGCAACGCCGGGTCTGGGTGGGGCGTGTATTTATGGGTGGGTGTTGGAGACGAATAATCCTGTTTTGTTTATGTCTACTCAGAGTGTGAAATCGCTTTTGAATCCGAGGTTGACGAGTGCGGAGAGGGCTTTAGGTATGTTTGTACAATCTGCAGTCGAAGTTCTCGTACAGGCCGGGAGGTTTGAAGTCCAGTGCACTCCCGTTAACACAGCCCTGCGCGCATACCGCCTCATCCGATAAGCTGGATACCTTTTCACAATCACTGACTTTGAAACCTCAAGACACGTTCCGCTTTGCAACAATATTAGCCCATGAAACAGTTGTACGATAAATTTCTGGTTGCGTGTTTTGGAATGGACCCGCTGACAGCAACCCCAGCATGCCTTACATCGGGCTCAGCCAGAGCACGATAGGGACCTACGTGACGATAAGTATGGTTTAGTCGAACCCTACTTCGAGGACGAGCCAATCTCAGAACTGTGAGTGCCGACCCAAGCTCGAAGGCTAGGATCAATGGCTGATGTGGCAATATACAGGGGCTGGTCGCTGGAAAATGCGGTGAGTGCTATGAACTCCGAGGAAACACCATGACTGACGCTTGTAGGTCTTTGGTGGGCAACCTGGAGAAATAACTGGGCGTGTATTTGCTGCCGGTGGCGGCCCGTCATCAGGCGCGATTGTGAAGTAAGTTATACCAACCGGATCTTCGACGAAAGCCTAAAAGATACCAGACAAGCCTGGCCAGACTGGTCTTCAGACTTTCCAGAAGAGCCAAACCCGTGGCTCAATGGCGGTCTTCTGAAGAGTTTCAAACATCCTGATTGGTGGCGGCATGCTGTATCTCCTATTCCATGTTCGTACTCCATTAACCTGCACAACCCAGATTACTGGTATGCTTATAGCAGAAGGTACGAGCCTATCTTCCGCTTGCTCGGTTGAACGACTAATACAGCTACAGATATGGGACGATGCGATTAGAATTAGGGCCCGAAACCGTAGTCCGTGAAATAGTTCTTGACCCTGCAACCACCGACGTGACCAAAGAAGAATCCAAGGCCACAGCATTCAACTTCCAACGCATACTCAACCAACCTTATATTCAGATTACGAATGATATGTCACCAGCAGCTATCATAGAAGCCAAACTCGAAAATCAAAGAAGGGCTGAAGTGGAAGTAGTGAATCAAAAGCTGTTCTCAGCGAAACAAGCACTGCAGGTCTTCGGCCAGACCCACGACCCAGTCAAGCTCCAGGCATACGAAGCAGCAAACGCCGGAAGGAGAGCACCAATTTTACCTCCTTACGAGCCAGAGCCCGAATGCCCACAGTTTCACCACATTCAAAAGTATCTGTTTCGGAACAGGCTGCAATTAGCCTTGGATACTATGACCAAACTGCCTGAAAACCTCATGTACCACTACATACTTGAGAATGGAGGGTTGAACATCAGCGTTTCTACCTGGAGATCTTTTCTCTTGGTTTGCACCCGCCGTCACATCTTGTTCGAGTAAGATCCCCTCTTATCACTCATGGTGAGACCCAAAACAAGCAATACTAATTCAACACAGGTGGCTCGATCAAGGTTCCGGGCAAATACGCCGTAATCCCCAAGCCTGGCCCACCTCAACACTACCAGATCGACCACGACCTCCGGGGAGGAAACCAAACGATACGATTTTTGAAATATTCCATCGATGCGCAGATAATATGTTGTTCAATAAGCCCGAAGATCGGATAATTAGTATCTGGGACCCCTTCGCAACTCAGCTTTATGACCACGATCTTGAAGACTTCCGGCAGAGGATTTGTGCGGAGTATTCGAGATTGTATGACAAGCCGGTGAGAACGGGGTTTTTGGGGAGGCCTGCCGTATTTGATAGGCGGACTATGGACTTGATCTTGTACTATTGTGATCGGGAGGCGAGTAACTTCATGTGGGTACTCCTTTGAACTTCCCATGAGATTAGCAATGCTGACGGAGCGTGAGTAGATATGGACCAAAGGGGATCATTAGATCGGTCATGCATGGTGATGGTAATAATCCGGTCCAGCCTAATGACGCGTTCAATGAGCAGAAGGTAAAACCAGGTGGTAAGCCAGGGTGCAAGCAACAATAGTGTCGACGGGGAACTTCATCTGCTTCGTAATCATGATACTTCTCGTACCAGGGCTCGAAACTTACAAGAGATAAAGCGGACCTGTATCCCTAAAATATTTCAGGGCAAGGGCCAATTCGATTCAATGAGTTTAATTACATGTGGCTCTCACTCACAAGACCACACCCTCCTTCCCTTCAGCTTTTAACTTCCCCACATCCTCGTCGCCGTCCTCGACAAGCTTCCCTATATCCTCTTGCTTATCAACATCTGGACTTCTTCCTCTATCCTCGATATCAAGATCGCGTATGCAACTCCCGTAGGAGCACCCCTCATAAGTCTTTGCACCGTGCCGCTTTCGACGAAGCCATGGAGTGCGTTTCTTCATTTGCGTAATCAGACAGCTCATCGCAGCTAAGACTATGCTGAGGCCAACAAGGCAGCCCAGGAACACACGAACGGATATTTCAAAGAGAAGTTCTGAGTGTGAAAGATTGAAGAAAATGGATTGACTTCCCCGATTTAAACAGGTCGCTGTGAAAGCATGAGTTGGCCGCGGCCCACGGCTCCGGCTTTGATCTTGTATATGCAGTCTTTCTTCAAGTTTACATCATAGTTATTGGAAATTGGCTCTTCGTTAAGAATACCTAACTGTCATTCAGCATAACACTTGATTATTCACAAGCTGTGTTATCACGCTATGGAATTTGCGGATAGACTTTGAATACGAGACCATGGGCTCCGTCTTATATTCTTATTGGCTTAGAAAAGTGATAGAAGTAAAGACAGTAAAGTCAACATCAATACATGTAGTGGATCGAGCATTGAAACGCAAAACCAAAACAGGATCTGAGAAAAAATCAGAAACAAACAAACGTAACAGGCTTCGAAGTTAAGGACATAGAGAAAAGACCCAGAAAATAAAACCTGTCAAAGTATTCACCCCTTTCAAGCTTCAAACAAGAGTTGTGCTTTTGTGTCTCGTTTTAGCCACGGTGCAGACAATGCTGCCTGCGTCGCTGGCTTACTGAGCTTTGCTTATGGACTTTGCATGCCATCGCTCCTGTGAGCAGCCTCCACGAGACCAGACTTTCTCGCTCTACGAATTCCCAAGGTCCGACTGAGGCGATCGACGATTATTACTACAAACATAATAATCAGAATCATGGCTACTGCCATGCCATCGTTTCGGAGTAAGCTGACGAGAAGTTCATTGCAGTAAGCGATACTGATACATGCTGCCATAATTATGATTCGAGCCCCCATGCGAATGTATTCGAATATATCTTTGCGGTGTCGCCGTACGAAGAAAAGGAAGAGTGCGGATGTTGCGAACACAATGGCTAGAGAGAAGAATACATAGGCTGACACGACCCAGTAAGAAGAGCGATAGACTTCCGCTGCAGTGGGATCTGGCTTCCCATTGAGAAAAGAAGGCAGACTGTAGCCCCTGTAGAGGTATAGACCACCAAGAACCTGGTCCGAGAGTGTGTTGAGAACTGTGGGTAAAGACCCTGTGGCGAAGTTTGTATCACAGATATTGGTGATATTGCTTATTGCAAAGAGAGTCTTCTTGATAGGGTCGACCATCACAGAACTTTGGAGGTTGCTTCCAAACTTGAAGTCGTAGATGGTAGCATTCAATGCATCGACGATATGTTTTCCGGTATCGAGTTCGTGCTGGCAAAAATTGACGATGACCTTTTCGAATTTGCTGAAGTATTGCCAGACTTCCCAATTGATTGTTAACTGTTGGATGCCCTCCACTACCCCAACATATGCTAGTTGAAGCGGGAAATGAAGGAGCGTCCAGATCACTTCGCGAATAGTTCCCAGCTTATCATCTTGCTCGATATGGCCATGTGGATGGTTGTCAAAGTACAATTGCCACAAAAACATCTATCAAACTTGGTCAATTCCAAGAACCGAAAGCTGGTATCATGTTCTTACCAATGTTGTCACAATCAAGGTAATTTGTATAATGCTTCGAACATCTGGCCCAGAGCTCCCCATCAATTTTCCTACTGTCTTTGTTACACCGATAACACCTTCACCTATCACTATCATCGACAAAAGTCCCATTCGTTCGGATAAATGTGTTTTCTTAAAGCTTAATGGCTTCCATGCTGCTGAGATACCAAGAACCGCGATAGCTTCAAGTGCACTCACGGTATACCAGAGGTAGAATATGTTGTAGCTGTTACCAGTATGGGAGGAGATGATCATCTGTAAGTTCAATGAGTTTGGAATCGATATGATTAGAAGCAATTGTACTTACTGCCAAGAAACAAGTGCTGGATAATGCAAATGTTGCAATTATGAGGTACAGAGGCTTGACAAGTGTTGAGTGAGCCACAGTAACGTAAATGAGCACAACAGAATACTGGATAGCCAATAACGCTCTGCTAATGAACAGGACGAAACAGAGTGTTTCGAACATGATGCTCCCACTAGTTTGGGATTGTGGTTCGAAGTTATAGCCAACAAGTGCAAATCCTACAAAGATGACAAACTGAATTCCCTTGCATACACGCTCGTAAAAGGAGTCCACAGCAAATCGAACATCATGCAAGGTGATCTGGAGCCAGGTGAACCAGATGACAGCGAAAAATCCAATGTATGCTCCAAGAGTGTCGTTGTCGGTGATCCCATGGTAGGCAGTGAACGTAGCAAGATTGGCCACAAAAAAGAGATCGAAGAAAAGCTCAACCAAGCTTGCTTGCTCTCGAGGATGGAAGTAGAGATCATCACCACAAGCGTATTTGAGTGGTGAATCTATCCAGGGGAGGAGCTCATGAGCACGGTCTCGAAAAAGTTTCCTATAGAATTGTGAGATACGAGCATATAATGGCTTTGGGAACCTTACTCTGGAGCACCAGCGACAGATGCTCGTTGAGATCTCATCCTTTTCAAAGATCTGATAGAAGCTGTTGGTGACATCTTGGTAGGAAATTTTGAAGTTCCAACAAACTAATTTCGATCAAGAATAATTCAAGAAGTTTGAATGAATAGGTGCATGGAGGTTGCTTGTCTCTAAATGGTTTGTGGATAACGGTGGACAACTGAGGGGAAGACTTGATATATATATCTTATCTCTCGAGGGGGTGCCTTCTTCCAATGATTGGAGATGAATTTATCATTTCCTGCCTGCATCTCAGCTCAACTTCTTGACCACTAATTGATTACGAACTTTCTACTGTTGAAGCCTCACAAGTGAGGTTGGATGGACGTGCTATGCTAATTTTACCAGGTGACCCTAGCCGAAGAAATCCTTCAGTTGCAGTGATATATTTGTGAAACCGGTAGCAATCGGCAGATTTTTATGGCCAGAGAGTAGTCAAAACCGGATGCAGTCATATGGAACAATAAACGTTTAATGATCCGATGAAGATGGTCTGCTTGATCCTGTTGCCTGCTTGATGTGGTTGCCTGCTCGAGATGTTGGAATCCACCTTAGTAGAACGACATAACAAGGGAATTCCTTGAACATAAGATAACAGATTGTGATTGAATGAGAATTGAATACTATATTTTAAAAGGAATACGGAAAGCCTTTACATCCCACTATATTGCTTATGATTTCATGGGCCTGGATCGTTCTATTAAACCGAGTATTAATGTCAATAAAGCTTCTCGGTAGATTTACTTTAAAGTCCTAATATCTTAGAGTATTATTCGACAGAAGAATCTCTTGACATGTGATTAAATTGAGGATAATTCTTCGAAGACACTTAATAAACCGGAAAGAATATGTTGGGATAAATACTGATATGGTCATTATTGTATCCTCAGATGATTTGCAGATACGCACAGATTCTTGGCATCTCTTTCCCCGTACTAGTCTTGCCAAGCAACGTGACAAGAACGCGGACTCGGATGAGTGGGGTGGGGACAAGAGAAACAACCTAGTTTCTCTATCAACGACTTAAACAGTGGCAGATCAGAATCAAGCTTGATGTTTTGTCATGAAGGTGTACTGATCTGACAAGCTTGACCCTGCGATAAAGTTGCGGATCTTGAACAATGCCGATGAAATGGCGTGATGTATGCGAAGAACTTCAATGAATGTTTCGACAGCAGGTCTGATCACTCCCTGGCTGCGGAAGCCTGTGCTTTCTAGAATAAATGATCCGACAATTCATCCAAATTTTCGTTCAAGGTAAGAGGAACTTCTGATGCTTAATCCTAGATTCCCTCAGGACCGTTGCAATTGATTCTAGTATTTCTAGGTGTTGAGTTTCGTTCTTACATTCCGTTCGGATGTTTGAGGTTTTACACTTAAGGTTTGACAGCATTAGATAAGGAACAGCCGAAGCCCGAGCTAGGAGGAGTTTTGGTTTGTGAAAGAAGCTTTTCCCCATACCCCAAAAATAGTACGGCTGCGGGAGACTTAAGCTTATTTTTCGGCTGGCCCCTGAAGATAGCCCATTCTATAGTTTGAATCAGACAACTCCGAGCAAATGTAGCGATTGTTATTTTACCTCTTGGTCTCGAACGTAGTCAACGAGCCAGGGGGGGCGGTTATCCTCTGATTGGTTCCAGGATAGATAGGTCTTCCAGGCCTCCTAAGTATTTTTATTTGAGGTAGGGGATTCGATCGAAGATATAATACTCCAAGATAAAATAAAATCTTTTTCTTAAATATAGAAGGAAATATTATATATTATATTTTTTCTAATTACCCCCGAATTGCTGCAATTTAGCTTACGCCCTTCTATGTACGTAAACAGACAGCGCAACGCAACTGTGAGTATCGCGAGGCCAAAAACGAAAATAAGGGGCGAAAAGGCGAATATATCAATGAGAAGTGAGGCACGGTCGTAGTCCATTGTGAAGCCTTGGACTGTGGGAGTATTTTGGCAGCGTCGGCTGTGAGAAGAGCTGAGTGTCAAACGTAGGTACGTCGAATATATTTTGTTATTAACAGCTGTTGAGTTCTGGGTTCCTGCGACCGGAATGGAGATGAGGATGAAAGTTTGGCTGATACCGGTCAAAGACGGGCGGCTTATTTGAAGGGACATAGTGGTACTTGCGTGTATTCTAGTTTTTAATGGAAGCAAGATCTAGAACGATATCGTCATCAGCCGCTCACTACTAATTCTCGCGGGAGAATATCGAAGGTATCTGCACTGTTTGAAGAGCGGGACAAACCGCAAGTCAGCCCCAGGGGAGCGGATAATGAAGCATCTCGAGTTGTGGTAAATTTTCTATTCTCGATACACGGATTCAAATGAGCTCGCACTTTCGGTGACAATTCTGAGGCAATATGTCATAGCAAATGTTGACGGTAGTTCCAGCACTTTGGAACTAATTCTAGCCCTAGGTCGTGATAGTGCAGCCCTTGCCGCACCGTTCAAACTTGTTAGCCCACAATGTCGTCAAGACTTGCCTAAAGACTGTCATTGGAACGTGACAATCGGGCAGAACTGTTATTTTACAGCGCGCGTTCCCGTTCCCGTTCCCTGTTGCGCAATTTTAAACCTCGAATCGCAATTGCTCTCGCCAAAATCACTTAGGAAATACCAAGAGCTTTCCCACGACCATACGGGAAAGTCGCCTATTACAGTATAGATAGCGAATGCATGGAAATACTAAGAGTATTTTATTTATTTTGGTCTTCAAGTGGAGACTCAGATAGATTAGTTCCGCTTTAGGCATGCTCTGCGACGGTAAGGATTCTTTCGTGAGATTTTGGCGGCCCCTGCCCCTGACCACGGTAGGCCGTGCAGAGCCGAAATCTGCAATGAGGCTACAACATTATTCCTGTCTTTCTATAAAACAACTCGTCATCTTTTGTCGGGCCAATTTCAATATCAACAACCTCTTCGAGTTCCAAAACGAGTGCAATGAACGCGACAATCTCTGCTTTGCAGGTATACCCGCCGTCTTTTCCTATTTGACTACTGCCAGCGCTCAGCTAACACACGCATCAAAGTATGGCATTCCACTGCTCTCTTACGCCAAACTGGCATTCCCATTCGTATCAGCGGGTGCTATCAACTACTTTGTGCACTTGACGCAGCCTGCAACTCCACAAGAAACTACGGTGGTGCTTCCGAATGTCGATACACTCTACTCTGCGGCGGTATTCGATTTGTCGAGTCATGATATCAATGTGACTATCCCGTCCATCGACGCGGACCGGTATTGGAGCTTCGCATTCTATGATCCGTAAGACACATTGGTATCTTAATGAAACGAAGCTAACGTTGGCAGATTTGGGGACAACTTTGCAACACCATCGAGCGTTGTCAATAACTCTGCAGGAAACTATCTGCTGCGGTATACTCCCGATGGCAGTTGGGGTCTCCAGTCTAGCATTGAAGTCGAAGACTGCTCGCCGTATCAAGGATATATCAACTCTCCAACAACAAATGGAGTGGTTCTTGGAAGGGTACTAGTGAAAAACAATTCGACCGACCTGAAATACGTCCAATCCCTAGTCAATGCTTCGGCCCTCACGACGGTCCCGAGCAACAGAAGTGCCCCAGCCTCCCTTACTAAAGAGAACTTGGCGCCGTATCATTCCAACGATACTGCTTTGGCCATGATGCAACTTCTTGCCAATTTTGACAGCACAAACCCTTCATTCAACATCTCACGCAAAAGCGAACAAGAACTCGAAGTTACACTGTCAAAAGCCGGTATTCAGAACGGAACATACACACAACCAGGCGGTGTAAACTTGTCCGAGGCATATGAACGTGTTTTATCGTCAATTGAAGCCCAGACGTCAGATTTTACCAGGCCATTCAACGAGGGGTGGACTCGAACTTTTCCCCAAGGCCTTTACGGAGATAATTATGCAGCTCGTGCTGCTGTTGCTGCAGGTGGGTACTTGGAGCTGACCAGTGATCAAGTCCTGTACCCTATGAGAGTAACCAGCACTATGAATTTGAGCAGCAACGAATCATATCTCCATACATTCTCGAGCAAGCCGCCCGTCGCAAGTGACGGCTTTTGGAGCTTGACGTTGTATAATTCTGCTGGATACTTGGTCGAAAACAGCTTGAATCGGTATGCAGTTGGAGACAGGAGTAACTTGACGTACTCTGATGGAACGCCGGTGTATGGAAATGTTTCGGTGGCGATTGAAGACCGTTCGTTCCAGATTCTCATTCAATCTGCAGCCATCACCCCACCGAGCAACTGGACAAACAAGTAAGTGGAGCCCTACATTCTCGACCTCGATTGGATGCTTGCTTACTTCGAACAGTTGGCTTCCATCACCGGCTAATTCGAGCAACTTCTCAGCCACACGTAAGTATACAGATCGGAGTTTTGAACAGATACTAAAAAATATACAGTGAGGTTCTATGCACCAGGCCCTGAGTTTGAGAACGGGTCGTATGAATTCCCGATTGTTGCTAAGCAATCTGCAATCATATCATAGGAGTAGAGAGGAAGTCTAGTCTCCAAAATTAACAGGTTGCTCCCAAATCCTGAACAGCCTATGATTGACGCAACTTAATCGCAGATGTACATCGGATCAGATGGGGGTTTGGACTAGTTGGCGACATTAGAGAATAAATGAATAGAAAGGCGCTACACTTAATGATATTCTAATGTTTGAGAATATTCTTCTTGAACTTTATCTAGAGGACGGCAAATGCGCTGGCATAGCTGACCGAGGAATCACTGATGTCAACTACATTGCTACTTCTCTCGTACCGAACAAACTCGAAATTGCCGTGTCCTGGTTCAATCTTCCCCTCCTGCCTCAAGACTTCAATAGCAGCCATGGTCACTCCGATAGGATGCCTTCCACAAACAGTATTACCTGTGTGTTTCAAGTTCTCGAGAAAGTCCGCGTGTTTGCCTCCGACGATCGCATCCATGGCTTGCTGGTCGAGCTTTGCAATGCTTTCGTGTATCTCGGGGTCTGTGGGATTCACGTCGCGTCTTCGTAAATTCAAGCCACCTCCTTGCCTGACCACTGCCGGCTTTGGGTTGTTCGGGAGGTAGTATGTGTACTGGAATCGTGTTCCCCAGTGGCAGAAATCGGAGGACACGACGAAGACTGATGTTGGGTCTGCGAGATAGGGCGCAAAGATCTGACCATAGGTCTTCTCCGCCGCTTCAGATGTGCTTCCGACTAGAACTGGAATGAGTGTTGGGTACTCCGCGCTGGTATTGAATTTTGAAGAGAGCATCTTGTAAATGTATGGGAGGTGCATCTCGAGACTATGTTCCACCTCATCTGTCTCGCTACTCATGGTGTCAAACTTCCCAGTCTTGTGAAGCTCCTCCACAGTCGCTTTATCAATAGTAAGCTGTCCCAGAGGAGTCGCGTATTTTGCGTGCTTAGAGAGTGCGCAGCCTGGCAAGTGAAGATTGTGGGAGGGGCCGAGGAGGAAGATTCGCTTCGCCTTTGATAGATCGAGACTCTTGTACGCCCATGCTGCAGTGGGGCCCGAATATGTGTATCCTGCGTGGCTTTTGGTTGCTAATTAGATTCTATGCTAGCAGAAAGAGCAGCTTACTCACGGCGCAATGATAACACGCGCACCAGGGATTGGAACTGGGTGGTCTTGAATGGAGCTTGGGACACGTCCGAGGAACTTGTCCAGTTCGGTGGAGAGTCCATTAGGGTCTTCGGTGTACCATGAGCCAGCATGGCTTGCGACTCTGCAGGTCATAGCTGTAGCAATAAAAGTTGCTGGTCGGAGCGATAGTGGGATGACGATGTCTCTGCTTCCAAGGCTGGAGCTACCCCGCAGGGACAGAATAAGGACAGACAGCGGCCTTTTGGACTGATCAGAGCATAAAACCAGAAGAAGCTTTAATGTAATCAAGGCCGTAGATATTGAAGAAGGCTTTGGTTCTTGAAGCAAGGACCGAAGTGTAGGTAGTTATAGATGTGAAATGGATCGACGTGATGTCGAGCAGCCCCTCGCTTAGCGCAAGGCTGACAGATGTCCGTGCGCCGCACCTAGCCGCACCACTAGGCTACGTCCTGCATTAATAGGATATCCGAATTAGAGTGTGTGAGCTTAGAACTTTCAAGTTGAGAGCGAAAGTACTAACGGAATAGCTCCTGCTGAATCAGTTATCTCACTTTCTAATGAGGGGTCAGCAATTTCACCCCCTATGTGAGGAAATAGATACCTAACCTAACTAGGCGAAAAGTCGTTTTTGTTTCGCCTAACTGTCCATTTCTAGACTAGGGCTGTTGATTATGCTTCGCATCCTCATCGCGCTGTATCGTACTCTTCGTCTTAGATGATCGTCTTAGATGACCAGTCCATAATTGGTAGTTCAGGCCAAAATATCGTCACACATCTATTCCGCTCCTGAATTCCTCCTCAATGTCACTTTTCAAACGCATCAAGGACAGGAAGGGCAAGGGCAAGGCTGTGAACGAGGATGCTACGAACCAGGGTCTAGATCCGGAGCCTGGGTCAAGTGTTGGTCCTTCCTTATCCCTGTCTACAGTTTGGTAGTTCATTATAGTGACTATCTTAGGCTCCAGCGGCTAAGAATGCTTTTGCTGTCAATACTTCCCTCCCCCATCTCATATTCTAGCGTCAACTTACGAGGCTGCAGGACGAGGTTGTTGGACTCTTTCCCATAGGAGATCCGATTCAAGATGCTAATATCGAGTAATGAATTAATCAAATGCTGTCACTCATCGTAAGCCCGATTACTAATTGAAGGTTAGTATTGTTGCCATCCATGGACTTGGCAGCAATTACCAGGGGACATGGACAACTTCTGGCGGTGTTAATTGGTTGCGCGATTTTCTCCCCGAACAATTACGCAACGAAGGTATTAAGCCAAGGATCATGTGCTATGGATATGATTCAAATACTGCCTTCAGTAAGAATGTCACTGGTATCCATAATGTTGCTGAGGATCTACTCGATCGCCTCCGTACAAGCCGACGCCGAGAAAAATGTGAGCAGAGACCAGTCATGCTTATTGCTCATAGCCTCGGAGGCCTTGTTGTAAAAAAGGTAATATTATGCCGTGTTATGTTTCGATCTAATATTGGTGCTTCCACTGCTGATAGCAATTGGCGTAGGCTATGAACACCGCTTGGAACGACTCCGAAGTGTACGGTGATTTACTAGCTAAGATATACGGGGTGCTATTCTTCGGAGTTCCCCATCGAGGGTCAGATGTCGCATATTGGGCAGGATTACCAGCTAGCCTACTGAACCACGCTTTAATCGGATTTGGAGGCAATACCTCGTTCCTGAATTCCTTGAAGAAAAGCTCACCTGAATGGAGAACTATATCTCGTGATTTTGTCCGGCGGGGGTCTGCACTTTCATGCATAAGAACTTTCTTCGAGACGGAACGACTCGGAAACATGTTGGTCCGTTTTGATCCCCTGCGCTTGTCACTGTGAGACTGTCTAACCCGGCCATAGATCGTGGATGAAGACTCTGCACGTCTATATCTTCCGAATGAGCGATGCACTGGGGTCTCTAAGTCAAACCATATTACAATGTGCAAATTTGAAGACGAGGGGAGTCAAAAATATGAGCCGGTCTGGACTGCAATCTCTGAAATGGCTGCAGATGCTCTCCAGAAGAGTGGGTGATGTTATTTGTTACGTCATAATCACAATATTCAGCAGGGAAGGTTTCCTGCTTTCCCCCCGTACCAGAGTCCAAATCCACATATCATCGTTATACAAGCTTGCTTTAGATGATAGGCTTGAATGGACATGGTTTGAAAAGTGAGGCATGTCTAACAAGTTTGGCTGACGGTCGGTATTACATCCAGATCCATTTTGGATATCGGAGATTATTATGAAATCGGCAGACACACCATCCCGAACTGACCATTTCTATGGGCGAAAGACAGAGCTCGAAACCATGACTGACTGTCTAATGCCTGGTTCACACCAAAGGAGAGCGGTGGTTCTCTCAGGCCTAGGGAGTTTCGGGAAAACACAACTTGCGCGACAATTCCAGCATTTGCATGCAAATCACTACAGCTCTCAGATATGGATCCGAAGCACTAGCTTCGCAGGGCTCGATAAAAACTTCCCAGCCTCCAAGATTGTATTGCACATAGACGAGTACAGACCAAACCGTGATAGGCCACGACCCGAGCTGATGCCACCTTCCACCCTCCCATTCCACCATATTAAAGCGAGACTAGAGTCGGAAGCGAATAAAGGATGGCTACTAGTGATAGATGACATTCAGGATCTCCAAGACCGTTATCGTATCTCGGAACTCTTACCGATCTGTGATCACGGGACAATAATATGCTTGACATCTCGAAAGAATTTACGGCTACCAGCATTACTGAACGCGAAGGAACTGGACGTGGGCGCTTTGGACAACGATGCAGCAGTTGAGATGTTTTTATCTCGTGTTTATGAGGAATATCCTTCAATGAGCCCTTCTGCGGCTGGTAAGTTTCAGTCCTTGGTGCTATAGCGATTGAACTAAAGCTCCAGAAGTGCGCGACTTGGCCAGAGCCTTGACTTCGAACCTTGATGGTTCGCCATTGGCTATCGAACAAGCAAGTGCCGACCTTAGCAACCAGGGCCCTCCTTCTGTGGAAACTTTGACAAAATACATGCAACGACTAGAGATTGAGTATTCTAAACTCATGGAATATGAACTTACGACGGATGATTGCCCCTACGAGAAAGATAACAAATCTATTATCGGAACTTTCAACCTGCTCGAAAATGCGGTTCAAGAACGGAGCGATAATGCCCTGAACATTCTCAGATTATGTTGCACAATTGGTCCAGGGAATATACCATTACCCTTCTGCTCGCCAACATTACAAGACCATGATATCATTTCCCAGATTCCTTCCAGAACTCGCTCTCCTCAGGAGGGCGGAATTTTCAACTGGATGGCAGGACTGGCTAAAGAAGATGCCATCAAAGCTTTGACCATACTCCAAAGATTCTGCTGCGTAAAGCTCGCCTTTGTCTCCGGTGAGATCAAGCATATTTCAGTACAGCAACCCATCATTCGATGGTGCTGTGGAAAGCTCTCCCGAATTGAGATGGACGAATGGACCGTTTTAGCAGCATACAGGATTGGCCAAGGAAGCATTATGCATAGGGTGACTATTCTTGAACGGGAATACATCCCATTCGTACGAGAGGCAGATGAAAAACTTCTCCAGCGGCATGGGAAAAACGCTGTCGATCTCGATGATATTAGTCGCTGGTACGAATGGTCTGCTGTGGCCCGTTTTGCTACCCTCTACTACCGACAGAAAATGTTCCCTATGGCGCTAAGGGCTATCGAAAGAGCTCAACAGTTAGAGCTTCTGATGAAAGGAACCTTGGACCGACAGACACCAGCAGGCCTCAAGCAGTACCATCTCTTCGGCCTCATACTTCGGGATCATGGCGATATAGGCCCCGCTTGCGACGTCTTTGTCTCACTACTGTCGGCTTGCAAGAAGATTCTTGGTAGTGATGACCCATTCACGATGAAGGTTGCTAGTGAATCCAGCTCGCTATGGAACAAACGCCATGACAATGATCGGCTACTAGACCAGGTTCAACAGTCACGGGATGTTAAACTTCACATATGGGCTCCTGATCGACCTCTAGATCCACCTAATTACTCGCAAATAGATCGAAACCATCGACCACAAGATAGTTTTGTTCATTTCCCCTCTGCATATATCAATAGACCTGTGCAAGTTACGGGCTTCCAGGTCAACAAGAATGCTCCTGGCGTTTCGCAACAATCTACACCCGACAAGGATTCCGCAATTTTGACAGCTGCGCACAGTAAGCACGAAGAGGGTCGATTGAGGATATTCGACTCGGAGACAGGAGAAGCCTATAGCCTCGAACGGGATGCCCTAAGGGCGGTATGCATTCCCACAAAGTGTTTTTCGTTGCTCATTGCCTCACAGAAAACACTCATTTTATTCTTCCGAGGATTCGCTGCCACAGGCCTATACAACAGCAGCGAATTTAAATTGGGGAAAGTGGTGTACATTATACTGGCCAAAGTTGTCCCTAGTGAGTTCAGCCATGGCGACGCGCACTCGCCCCCACCTACAGGGTATCCGACGATCAAGCTCCTCACAATGGCCAATGAGACTTTGATCCGGGCCAAGAATGAATTTCTCCCAAGGTGGCGAGAGCCGCAAGAGTTTTCGGCTAAGTATAGCCTGTTTCTAACATTACTCTTGTATGTACAAATTCCTCCTCGGCGACCTTCTTATAAATAATTTTCAAATACAGCAAGCTCACGGACGAGTGGATCAGTCAACACTTCCTCCCCGATATCACAATGCCGTCTGTCTTGTTCGATCGTGAGTACAGGAAACGGGAACCATCTCCCCCGAGCCAATACTACGAGCTTTCTACCGACACCGAAATCACTGATGGACGGCCTGTATTTTTACCACCTCTATGGCTCTCGACAGATCATAACAAAAGAACATATGAACTCAGTCGCGCAGACCTCAGGCACCGACCGCTGGATTATTTTAAGTCTAGCTAGTCTGGCATGGCCTACTCCCGACATGGACTCCATTTAAATACCCACTCATAAAATTAATACACTGATCGAGAGCACTGGCACCGGGCTCGGTTTCTCCGTCCTTGTACATTAAATTCAAATCAACGTTCTCCCGTATCATCTCGGCGAGAAACTTTGCTGGCTCCCCAACACTAGTGAGTTGATGCAGGCTACCACGTGTGGTTATTTTGGATTGAAATTCCATATATTGATCAGGCTTCGTATTCCGAACGGAATCACCAACTTTCCCAAACGGGCAATGTCTACAAGTCGGCAGCAAAAGACCTCGTTGGCTCGGCAGTCCATTTCAAGGGATCTCACTAGCTTTTCATTTTGTCTAGACTGGCAAACTGAAGACTGCGGCCACGACAGAATATTTTGAAGTTGATTCAAGCCCCGGAAGCCTTGACAGACGTGGCTTGGAGGCCCTTCCTAAGCTCTGCAGCCATAAATACTGGAGGTGGCTCCGGCAGATTCAAGAATTAGTGTTAGCATACGGCGTCGAGGTTTATTGCGGATCGGAGAACTATTCTTGGGACAGCTTCTGCCAAGTACTCACCTACGGCGAAATCTTGCACTCGTCCCTTGCATATAGGTTAGTACATGTAAGGCAAAGTCACGAAATGCGCTCTGTCTTCGTTTCACGAAGAATCTTGCGCTCCAGACATGGTCATTGGGGACTCGCCCCTCCTGGCTACAAAGTTGGAGATGTGATATGTTCTATTGAGAAAACCAATAAACAAGACCTCGTTTTCCCCCAACACAAGTATGGAGAGAGATAAAATATCATTGGTAAGGGGCAGAGGGTATTTAGGAGGAGCGCAGTCAACGAAGAGCTGGCGGGATCTTCTGATGGTGATATTATTCTGTGCCTTGATGGCCAGAAGCTCTATGTGATTGTTGCGAATGAGGCCACGAGGCGCAAATATTGATCTCCCAAGAAAGCGCATGCCCATGGCCGGTGTATTAACATTCGGCCGACTATCAATTTTGTCAAATGAACGCGTCAATGGAAAGTGCAGACTTGAAGGAGTGAGGAATAACGATCTCACAATGATACGAATTTTCTAATTCAAGGCCTGAAAGGTGGCGGCCATCCGTTATGAAATGAATGTTGTGATCGAACAAAGAATACAGCAGAGAATATCCACTCCCTAGGGTATTCTCCGAGCGGTATGATTCCAGCTTTTGCACGAATTCTCTTAGATCATTCGTACCTCTTTGTTTCCTTGGCATATAACGATCTGCGTTGTGCTGTGCCACGAAGCGAGCGAGGTCAGATTCGTTCCATCCTTTGCCCAGTACCTAGGTACGTGTGCCAACGCATGATAAATGAGGCTTATGTCGATCGCATCGTGGAATTTACGAAGTAGGAGGCTTAAACCCCACAGTCAAGCCCGACGACTGCCGCAAGCGTACTGTAGGGCTGACATTCGTACGCTCGGGCTTTCGCCTGCGATGATCATGGCCTCACGAGTTACGAATGAACGAATGACAAGGACAATTTGGCCAGCGAAATCCCCACCCTACGCTAGCCCCCAAATCGAGCATCCGACTATGACATGAAAAGCAAGTGGGCTGCTCGTGCTTGGGTACGAGTTTCGGTCAAGTCGGCGACGTAACTTTCCGTTAGCTCTGCTGAGCCTGTCTCTAGGGCAAGCGATCCAAAGAGCCGCGCCGCAGCATGATGTATTAGCTTATACTATGGATTGAACGAGGAGAGTCTTATGCCAAATTCTGCACCAGACCAGTGAGCCTTGTTGCCTTGAAAGTTGAAACATGAGATGCTGATCTTTTATCCTGGACAGGGTAAAGAAGAAACAAGGCTCTTTGCTCGTAACACCGTCCTTCGGTAAAAAAATTTCATATCTAGAACAACGAGTAAATCCATTGAGAGATTTATTAGAAGTTTTAGGAATGAGAGTACGAGATTTGAGTTAATAGACAGTAGTCTGGAGGCCGTTCATGTCCCATGTCCCTAGAATTTAAAATTCTCCTTTGTATGGATTATAAGCGACGGTTTATGATATAAACTGAGACCATGAAAGATTTTCAGGGACATTCATGCCAAAGTAAGAGTTGACTCGTTAATTACGTATAGCTTTACGTGTTGCTTTCTCTTTTTCTGGGCTGGCAGTGCTTGTGAATGGCATTTCTATCTAAAATCAGTAATCTGTGCAGATCATTCTACATAGAATTTATGGATCAACATACTTTGACTCAGAACAAAATGAAAACCCGTTGTGACGATCCTCCAGTGGAGTGGTGGGTGGACGTTGGATCTTGGCAGGAGAGAATATCTATATAAGGCCCCAACCCAGAGCTTCTCTCTCTTCATTCTACATCAACAAGTCAATCATATATCTACACACAACTACATACACACTACTTCGAACAACAACCCCGAATCCTCTTCAAACTTCCTAGAAAACTTTCACAATGCAGTTCTTCAGCATCCAAGTCCTTGCTCTTCTCGCGACCGCCGTCGTCGCCATGCCAAGCAGTCCCGAGGCACGCGCCCTTGAGCAACTCGAGCAACGTGCCGACTGCGGGCAAGTCCTTCCAGCTTGCAACGGCGGCACGGTCTCCGGCCAGACGGATTGTCGATGCAAGGGTCAGAACGCTCCATGCGACCTCTGGACTTGCCCAGGGGGTGCCCCTAATGTGGTGAGTTCTAATCCTTTCTATTTATTTCTCCACCCTTTATGATACTAATTACATAATTAATCCTATTCGTTTTCGGATGTTGTTGATACTGACGTGCTTTTCTTCATTTATAGATGGTTTGTGGACAGTCCAGCACGGGATGTGTTTGGATCTAGTCTGGTTTTGGAAACGGGTGCAAATGCAATGTGTCGTTAGGTAGCCCATAGGATATGGGAAGGAGCATGAGATGAAGGGCGAAGGATATTATTTGTCTTCTATTTGGTTTCTCTGTATGCGTATCATTAAGCCAGTCACTCGTTAAATATATTTTTCCTGAGCCCAGGCAATATACTTTCTCGCGAAACACAAAATTTGTGAAACTGGTACTTGCCTAAACAGGAATACTACTACTGTTCTAAGTCGATTCTGTTTTACTGTTGTTCTTGCTCTGTTAAGATTTGTCCTAATTCTTAAGCTTACTACTTCATCACTGTAGTATTTCGGCGTTATTAGCATAGTCCCTGACTTTCCTTAGCGAGCCATTGCAACTCAGGGCTTCACAGCATTTAGCGAGATCCTACAGGTCGTCCTGCCGGACCACCGGGACTTCAAAATTTGTGGCTAAATCAAGCTGCATTCTGACATGAAAATCCCGGTGACCAAAGTCCAGAGTTATGATGTCAGCATTTGCTTATTGTATTGCACGTTTTCATGCCGCATTGCGCCCATTTCAAATTCGTCCGCCGTGAGCCGCCGCGGAGAAATCAGAGTTCGGATGCAGCTGTATACACAGCCTGCTTATTAAGACCCAACGAAGACCAACCCCCTTATTCGATTTGAAATCATGTCGCGACACAAATTTTTGCATTCATAATTTAAATGGATATATATACTTAAGAAGTGACGCGGACATGGAGATCAATCAGACTTCAATCTTTCCTTAAAAATTGACATCAAATATACTTTTCACAATGTCGCCTCGCTCAGTTCTCATCACCGGTTGCAGTCAAGGCGGGGCAGGTGAAGCACTTGCCAGACAGTTTCATAAAAATGGCTTCAGGGTTTTTGCAACGGCAAGGAGCCTCACTAAGATCCAACATCTGAAGGTCGAGGGTATCGAAATTCTAGAACTAGATGTTGTCGATCATGCCTCAGCTGTCAAAGTCGCATCCGAAGTCTCTAGTTTGACGGGTGGAAAACTCGACATTCTCGTCAATAATGCTGGAGCTGGTAAGTGAAAATCACTAGAGGAGATTGGCTGACTTGCTAACAAGATAAAGGCTATATGTCGGCGATTCTGGACGCTGACAACACCAAAGCTCGTAAACTGTTTGATGTGAATGTGTTTGCCCCGGTCAATATGATCCAAGCTTTTTCTGGACTACTCATCGCTGCTCGAGGGACGATCGTTAACATTGGATCTTATGTAGATGCGTTACCTGTGCCGTGGCAAGGGATATACAATGCGTCTAAGGCCGCTTTGAGGTCGATTACGGATAATCTACGACTTGAGCTACGACCTTTCGAGGTCAAGGTAGTCTACGTACGTCCCCAAAATTTCTTGCCGTCCCTCAAGTTTCGGTTGTTGACTATTTTCATAGATCGCGGCGGGCGGAATTCGAAGCAATTTCCTTGAGAATCTAGACACGCTTCATCTTAGCAAAACGTCCCTCTACTACCCGGCTCGGGAGAAGTTGGAGCCAATTATGAATTACGAGGACCATAAAAAGGCCCCAACAAGCATGCTTCCAGAGGATTTCGCCCAGGAAGTGTACACTGGTGTAACAACTGGAGTTTCTGAGTATCGAATCTATGCTGGCACACAGACTCTTCTGAGTGATATGCCCGCTGCTCAAAGAGTGAGTATTTATCTTGGTTGCAGTTCCTACTCATACTAAATTGCGTCTTAGGACGACATTCTTGCGGAGTTTACTGGCATAAATTCAGTTGTGGAATCGGTTAAAGAAGTCGCTGCCTGATCAAAGCTGATGTCTTTGGAAAATAATCTATGAAGTACTGTTTATAGGCGGGATATATTCTTGAAATTATTGAACTCTTTACTGTGTACTCTATGTCTGCTCGAATGGCACACACCGTTCGACAATTGTCTTCATCCAAATTTGCCCTTGGGGTAGATATATGCTGCGAGCCGAGAAAATCGAACGTGACGAAGTCTATCTAATTGCGGGGGGCTTTCATCAAGGCTTCCATCCCCCGGTCCTAGTCCTGAAAAATCCGCTGGGGTCAACGTCCAAGGATACTGAATGTGCGAGTGCTCTGCTTTCTGGGCGCAAACGTGCCCAGTAGTCCTCGCGATAGAACCCATAATTCATGAAGAGGGGCAGATATGCTTCAGGCAACGTGCCATCAGCCTGCCAGGCGAGAACCTTTTGGCGGATCCCACCATAGGTTGCCTCATGAATATCCGCCATTTTCTCATAATCCGTCTGCGGCACAAAGCTGTAATTGATTTCGAGGATGATACGATCTACGGAGTCGTCTGCGTCGATCAAGTCAGGGCCCCGAGCTCGGGCCTGTTGTGCGATTTTCTTTTGGAATGGCTGTTTGATGATAAGTCAGTGACTTTTTTATAGAACTAGCAGTCGGCAGCAAATGTGTTACTCGAAATGAGATTCAGTGAAGTAGAGTGTAACAAAACCGAAAGGAGATGTTATGGGGAGATTTTCAACGGATGAGAGAGAAGTATCGCAGGGGCTGCTGCATATTGCGCGAAAATGAAACAGTTCAAAAGCTTACCTGCCAAGCGATGGAAGCTACTATTCCAAGTTCGGCCAGAGTGGTACCTGACATATTCCGCCAGAAGTTGTGAATTCCTTCCATTACTTCCACGCCATTGCTTGCAGAAGGAACGGGGATTGTCTCTGTACCAATGTCTACTACTGAGGCCTTAACAATGACCCAATTACTGAAAGCCATTAGATCTGCGTAGGTGCGCACTCGGCAAGTGTTGAGTAGGGGTCCACCGTCAATCGTTGTGAAGTTATCAAACATCCCCGGTGGAACTACTGGCCCGTCGTAGAACAGGAATAGAATCCACGAATCGACGATGTCGACATTGGCACGCTCCGCGGTAACGATCACAGCCGCCTTTTCATCCGTGTTATACTCAGCGAAGTCTCGTACGGCCTTGAGCATTTGCGAATCAGTGTTTGGTCCGCGTATGAAGACCAAGTTTCCACCGAAGACATCACCCTGAGGATGAGCCTGCAAATGATAGTTCGTTACAATTCCAAAATTGTTTCCCCCTCCTTTCAATGACTTGAATAGATCTGGTTGCGTGCTTTCTGACACGTAAGCTATGGTCCCATTGGCAAGAACCAGCTCATATTCGAGCACCGAAGACGCAGCCCAACCGTACCTTAATCAGAAAATCAGCATTTTTCGGCTAAAAACTGAGAAAGTGTTGTTGAAATAGAAAATAGAGATCTTCAGATACTGCTCATTCAAGGACAGTGCATAGCACATCATATAACCAGTGCCATCAAGAGAAGTCATTTACTTACTGCGTTGACATATATGACAATCCACCACCCAACACCAGACCACCAACTCCCGTGTTACCAATACGGCCACCTACAAACGTCCAACCACTTCCTTGCAATTTAGCAGCGATTTCATCCAGCCTATTACCAGGCCCGACATCGACAATTCCGGTAGCCGGGTCTAGAGTAGCTTGGTCAAGGCTTGTGGTGGAGATTACTGGACCGCCTGCGACGCTCGAGAAGTAGTTGTTGGGATTGTGTCCACCTGATTTGATGGCGAAGGGCTCTGTATTGGTGTTGAGAATTTTGACGACAGAAGAGACCTCGGCTGCTGTCTTTGGGAAAATGATACATGAAGGCAGAAGTGCTTGGCATGATGTCGACCAGTACTTGCTTTGCTCGTCGATATAACTGATTTGTAAGGGAAAAGTGACATTTATGCCGAGGGCAGCAGCAGACGAGCAGGTATCTGCATATGCTCCAGTATATAGAGTAGCTGCTGCTATAAGCAGGTTTAAAGGTCGAAGAAGCATGTTGTAGGTTGGAATTCAGCCAAAAACTGCCCAATTTAAATGAGACTGATCAACAAAGCCATGTACTGACTTCTTGGGGAATTGGGGAATCATCTTTTTTGTATTGAGAATTTAATCGAATTGCCTCTTCGAGCCACTGACGTAGAGTCTAGAAGCGGCCTTCTGCAGTTCGGAGTCGATGCAGTATTCAGCACTAGTCTAATGTATGAGAGTCGCAATATCAGGTTAGCAGAAACGATGGTCAATGTGACCGGATCGACAAATATAATCCCCGAAGGAACGCGGGAGCCTTCTGTAGTTACTTGGCGCTTTTGTCTGATTCGTCGGTTAATTAAGCATAAGCTGAAAAGAGTTGAGCGGTGGTGTGGCGCAATATTGTTATTCAGCCGGTGCGTCACTAGCGAAGCTCGGTTCCAATTTTGTATCTGCCCGTTGCATTGGGCCGTCCTTCAACGCTTGGCTAGTGGTACCTTACCCCAGATTTTGTGTTTATTAAAGTGGAGCCGAATTCCTAATACGGCCTTGCCTGCCTGCCATGTAACATTGGTATTGCCTCTTTGGAAGCCGCCGCTGAATATTGCGCGCCGTTGACGTACAGGCCGAGCGTAATCCTGCTTCGACGCGGAAACCCATGGTCACAACGTGTTTTTCTTGCCGATCATTTCCCCATAGTCCTATTGTGTAGCTTTTCCGGAATCACCACCACCGAGAGTCTCCGAGCTTCATGACCGAACGTTTCTAGAGGCGGTGAGGCAAGTGAATTAGCGGCGATATATTTGCTGAAGTCACACATCTTTTCTAACAGAGGACGAGGAATACTAGTTTATATCGAGACCATTCGTGAAGATAACTTGCGTAAAGCATGGGCACAGAGCTTGGCAGAAACTACATGTGTACCCAGCATGATTCTGAAGCATTCAACAATCCTAAAGTCGATAAGTCTCGTCAACTAGAGCATAAATGATCGGAATCAAACGCTCGCGAGGCGTGAATACCAAGCATGCAGAAAGTGGTGGGCTGTGTGGACGGGTAGGCATGTTCACCTTGACACTTCCCAAGGGGCGATGTTCTAGCGCCACCATAGCTGTGTATCAAGTCATGTAATTTGATACGGGCACTTTAGGTAACTATAAGCGCCTTCTTGTTCATGATAATGTTCGGATGCCACGGCAATTCCGGTGTCATGCAAGCCTGTTGCTGCAGATGCAAGCCCTCGCTTAATGAGGCTACCCCTGAATTGCCTTGAGAAGGTGGGGTGGATGTCGGCGACTGGTCAGGCGTCCAAAAAGGTGGATTTAACGCTTGAATTTATTTCACAAGAAACAGAAGTGCTCGAAATATGCTTCACTAGCCTTTTGTAATGTTTAGCATATTATTATACTGGGTGAATATTGAACGAACTGCGGTCTCTTTCCTTCTCCCCATTCAAGGTTTGGCATCAAAAGACAAATTCGGCACTGAAAAGATAAAACGGCTTGGATATACTTCAATAAGAAAGCCCCTGAAAGAGATCACGGTAGAAGGGCTTGAGTTCCCACAAGTTCCACAACACACACAATAAATCTCGCAATCTTAATAGAAAGTCGCAAGCAAGATCTTTCCGTCTCCTATCACAGTTCCGCCTCCGTCACGTCCTCAATCCTCACTCTCCTACTCCTCACCTCTAATTCCTTCAAAATCTCCACATGATCATTCTCATATCTAGGAATCTCATATATCCCAAACCCAAACGCATTCTCCTTAATCGTGTACCCCTGCGTGATCTTCGTGGAATTCAACATCCTCGTAATCCAATCCGTATATTTAGCATCGTGTTCGAGTATACTCCAAGCCAAACCAAGTGGCATCAGGAAGTAGAGCGACGACACTCTGAGATTCTTCACGTTTTGTAGTTGGAATTCGAAAGTTTTGCAGATCTCGATGGCTACTTCATGATGGAAAATGGTTTCTCCGGGACGCAAAAGCGGATCATCAAATGGGAGGCTATCTCCACGAGTATGTGCGGCGGCTTTTAGTATTATAGATTGGGCGTTCTGGGGATCAAGCGTCCCTAGTACCAAAATCTTAGCTCTTGTGGCCATGAGTTCCGCAGAGCGGACTTACAGATCAGTTCCATAATCCAAGCCAGGACCGCATTGTACAACAATATTTCTGAAGCCTGCGAGATCGACAGAAAATGCAAAGTGGTTTTGACCGGTGCAGGGTGAACTCCGTGCTGATCAGCCCTTGCTCTTTCGTAAACCGCATTTTGATTGGTTTCATCCCATTGCCAGCGCCAATTGAACAGCTCTGCAAGTTGAATTTGAATCCGATCAACAAGATCGTTTCTGTCGGCTACACTCCAGTCCCTATCGAGCTTAACCTTGTCTTCCAGGAAACCGGGCACGAAAACGAGTATATTTGTCAGCCGGCTCTGTTGCTGATTAGACGACGAGTCCTCCGGCCAGTTCGAAGTCTTCCACTTCTCATCTTCAAGGAAGCTCCTTCGCTTGGATATCAAGCCCGTGGTAACCTGTAATATTCTTAGCATGCAAACATTTAAAGACAATGACAAGAATAAAGCTTACAAGTGTAGCCCTACAAGACTCAAAAGCACTTCTAAGCGGCTGCTGATAAAACGCTTCCGGGCCACACGTATGCAGCAATCTAGATAAACCCGTCACATGGAACACAGATCCCATTCGGTCACCCTGACTCGACTATCGGTATCTATCAGGACCCTAACATGTTCCCATATTCCTGAGATACGCACCGTGTAAATCAACAACAACATAATAGGCACAATCAACCCCGCCATCTCCCTCTTCCCCTTACCTCCCTCCAATTGGGCACCCATAGATTTTAACAGCTTACTATAATCTATCGCCGCATCGACTTGTATATCACTCTGATGATAAAACCTCCCGAAACTCATCTTCGATAAGGCCTGACATGCTGAATGCGGCAATTTGCCCAGCTTTCCTTCGGCCGTCATTTCGAGCCAGGGAGTGGCGTAGGTGCGCCATACGAAGTTATCTAAGAGGAAGGCGAAGCAAATGTCGTCTTTGAAGGCTGATAAGCCGAGGCCTTGGGAAGGTGTGGAGGAGTTTTGCGGGTTGATTAATAGTTTACTTTTAGGCTTTTCGCGGAATGGGGTTTTGTCAATGAAGGAATTCAAAAAGTGGGTTTGTTTTGCGTAGCCTGTGCATTGATAGCCTGCTTTTGTGCAGCGGTGACAAGTGGGTTTGGTTTCGTCTTCGATCGTCAGAGTAATTCTAATGGGTAGAAAGGGTTGCATGAGAGAGGAGAGTGGGTACTCACCACATTTCACACGGCGCTTGCGGCATGTATGGCAGCCTTTGCTTTTTCCAGCAACTCCTACCATAGTGTTTCTCGAAAGATGATTCCTCTTTGAGACAGTAGTGCGAAGTGTTTGTATATGGCTCGAAAGATGATTCCGTTTCCAGATGGCATGAAAGATTTAAGCCCTTTTGGAAATACCCGCAGACCTATTCATCTCAGCCCTACATACATAGACGAGAGGTGCAGCTTGGGCTCATGCTTACAGGGGATCTTACTGGTGGTCTCAAAGCCTGAAGTCGTGCCAAGCCTCAGCTGGACCCTTGTTTGGGGGCTGCGTTCGGGCAATCCGAAATGTCCTGCAACATCAAACCTTCACAAGGTATCCGGGGCAGACTTGGGCTACTGTTTACTGAGAATTGGGTACAATGTTTCATGATGTGCAATAAGCTCGGGTCGTCTATTGTGTGTCTTGGAAAAGACGAGTGGAGTCTATGTCGTGATTCGGACAACCGGTCTAGCAACTACAAGCAGAAAATTCGAAACTATTTCTGAACCCTCGACTCTCCGAACTAGAGGAGTACAAATATGTTAATTACCATTAGCCAAAAGTGTAAGTCAAACTTTAGAGCTCCTAAGCACAAATCCAACCAGCAACCTCGCTCATCCCGGCACCACCCGTCCTGCAGAACACATCTTTCAAAGGCCAATTTCGCTCAAGAGTCAATAATAAGGCATGAGGGAAATAGGGCAGAGGGCCAACTAATCAGGATACAAAGCATGACATTAGGAACTAGGATGGGGATACCGGGGAAGAGAAAGCGTCATAACACACGGTACCTGCATGAAAGAACGCCCGCATACACGCATTTTGCAGGTGAGCCGCTCGCAATGGGCAACCGTTACTTGAGGTCTAGCCTTGGGAGTCAATCGGAACAACGTTATTCTCTGGCCCTTCCCTCTCGGCATAGGAAACTTGCCATGTCACATCACGAACCAACCCAGCATTTCCACACCAGTAGAACAAAAATCGATTTCATTGGGTATCTTCAAATCTAAACCATATCCTCAAGCCTTCACCCCAATAATATCCATCGTCCCAATCTTCGTAATCGTCTTCTCCTCCCCACTCAAATTAGCATCAGCCCTTATCGTCAAGCTCTTGATCCCCGTAAACTTCGAAGCCTTCAATTTCAACTCTGCCTTCCCATCCACATATTCATCCGAGAAAACATTAAACGCCTGCGTATTTTCCGCCTTCGACAACGCTTCCATATCAAGATCATTCGTCTCTCCTCCTTCCGGATCTTTGGTCACTTTGACGGGAACGTTTGTGCCGATTTGTATTCGTGAGGGAGCGTTTGAGGAGGAGTTTTTCGCGATTGTTATTTGGAGATGGCTTGGGCTGATGGTTTGTGTGAAGGGGAGGTGGATGAGGAGACGGGCGCCGGATGCTGAGGCTACGGCGTAGCCGGCTGGAGGGGGACTGGCGATGTTGCGGACGGAGGAGAGGTTTGAAGTGCCTAGCAACTTCGCAGCTCCAATATCAATTAACGACCTTAAGCTCCCTGGTCCCGCTTTCGATTCCGCAGATTTCGAACTGCTGCTCGCCCCGGCCCCTTGACTCGGCGTCTCCTTCGCTGCCGCTGCTGTGTAATATCCAATCTTCGTCGTAAGCTGCTGCACGTCCGCGCCTTTGACCTCATCTACCTTCGCGCCGCTCTTAAAGAATTGAAAAGTGGGCATGGCTGTTATGCCGCATGTCTGCGCTACATCTTTCGCTTTGTCGACGTCGCATTTCGCGAATATGATGGTGGATGAGGCCTCGTGGGGTTTTGCGAGGCGTTCGAAGGCGGGGGAGATGACTTTGCAGGGGCCGCACCAGGTTGCGTAAAAGTCGATTATGAGGAGGGGATTTGCTTTGAGCTTGTTGAACTGGGAGAGGGATTTGATTTCTTGCATTTTCGATAAATGTTGTTGTTCTTGGGGTTGTTGATGTTTTGGAGAGGATGGAGGGGTTGATGTTGATGTTGATATTCAGAAGTTGCCCCTCCTTCTGGAAAGTTCGCGGCTGACAAAGCCCGAATCTCAGGCTCGCTAGACAACCCCAGAGCCCCCTGAAAGTAATGTACATACCTAGGTACTGTACACCAGTACTTCGTACTTATTACAGACCATGCTAAGCGCCGACCACTGCAGGCCAACTCCGCGACCATGACTCCAACAAGTATCCAACACAGACTAGGCAACAGGCTGCCCCCAAGGCTCCGATGCTGGCTGTTTTCAAGAAGCGGGACTTTAAGTTTGCTCATTCTCGCCGACAGGTCACTATCAGTACAATAACCGCAAATCTACACATCTTCCTGTAGACAAGCTTTCCAATTGCCAAGATTGTTTCAAAAGATACACCTGTACACGATAGAGTTGCGATGGCAGACTCAATTTCGAAGTCCGCGCCTATTGTCAGCGACGTGTTGCAAATCCCCCTCGGAATTGTTGAAATACGCAGGAAGTATGTGGAAACCTCACTTCTCAAAGATCAGCGGAAGTTTATTCAGGCCGACCTTCGACCCTTCATTCAAAGCCAAATTCGACTAAACCACACTGCAGGGCGGGTGCAGGTGGAGAACTCGAAAATCCTCCAGCATATACAACAGCTGCTGAATACCCACGGGGGGAGACTGGTAGAGGTGCTTGGACGTCAAGCAGAAGCTAAAGAGTCGATGGCCAAAATACTCGACAAAAACATAAGGGCATATCAAAATAATCAGACCGCAATTGCAACGAGTGCGGGAATAATTGCTAGGAGTTCAAGGTCGGTTGCGACGGATATAAACGGAATTCATCTCATCGGCCACTCCGTGCTGGATCGCATTGATTACTATGGACCGTTTCTGCAAGCGGGCACGGCAGCCCTCGTGATCCAAGTATATCAGTGTAAGCAAGCACTCGAAAAAATCGGTCGAAGTCTGGATGGTATCAACGAGGAGATTATGAAGCAAAACAACCTTACCGCTCAGGGGAGCACTGGTCCTCACGGCTTCGCTCAGCATGTCTACAGCTATGTCAAGCACAGAATCGAAGAAGTGGATGATAAAAAGAAACATATGTTTTTCGTGTACCACCCTGATACAGAATGGTATGCTTCCTTCGCCGATTTGATGAGAGAGAATCGCCTGCCTCCTTCCTTTTGCGCCAAATCAGCGGATCTTGACAAGCTTTGCCGCTATCTGCAGACGACAAGGGAGTTACTCACAGCTGAAAGCGATGAAGGAAATGATGTTGTCTTCCATATTCTCATTCCTTCGTGGTACCCAATCTCCATCACTCAGCCGCTGCATTTCCCAGACGCTCTACAACCGTTGCACGTCGAAGGCGAGAAGTACGGAGGCGGTACGCCATATGTTACCTTTAACTTGCCTGGAGCCCAGGATAATCTCCTGAAGGATGTTGGCAACATGTTTGACCCTACAACGGCAGATATGAACAACACTATTGCTGGAGTTGCGGCCGGCTGTACATGGCTGGTGAGTGGGGGTGCTTTGAGCTACGTCTCTTTGGCTGCGGGTCTTGCTCTGGGAGCAGCGACAGGGGGTGGAGCGCTAGTTGCAATTCCAGTTTGGTGGGGGGGTTTTGGCTCCGCAGCCATGTATGCTGGTCTACCAGCGACAAATGCTGTGTATGACTATCTTCAAGAGGAGGCGCCTCGAATACTTGGGTCTGATCAACGCTTGGATATCTAGGAATGTCATCAACCATTGCTAGCCCCCATGATACTACGGGAGGCTGCTATCAGGCTGATAAGTACCAAGTCTCGTATGATAGCATTGACAGGATACATAGACACATAGCATCGCGGGTATGTGCACTATTTCTGATGAATGAGAGTTGGGCTCATCGGAACTTGCAGATGTGAAGACCCAAGATTTGGCTGCAATACAAGCTTTGGGTTGGGGCAGAGCTGAAAATGTATTTGAGGGGAGGTCGTGGACAGGCCAAAGAACAATATGAGTAAGTAGAAGGTGACTAGCGGAGTAGTCTCGCTAGATGATGGTATGGGCGAGATTCGTCTTGAGACTGTTGCGTAAAGGGGACGGAATGCTGGGGAGGAATACACCTGGGTTGGCACAGCAGCGTTGTTAAGACTTAAAAGCATGACGAGATCCTTTCTAGAATGTGATACGCAAGAATGACTGACCAACTTTCACGAGGGGTCGAATGAAGACAAAGGCAATGAGAAATGTTGCAAGTCTTTCATTTGGGTATCATTTACTACAACGCTGAAGTTTTCCCCTATTACTTTATCTGCTTCTTGTGCCCCCTTTTCTTTTCCATCTCCAATGCCAATCTTTCCCTTCCGCAGAGATGGGGTCATCAATATCCTCCTCAGGTTCCTCAATATCCCGCCTGGCTATACTGCGGTCCGCGGGTTCCTTTTCTCGCTTCTCAAGCACTTGCAGTAACCCGCCAACAAGATGCAAACTGCCCGTGACAAGCACAAGGACCCTCTCGTCGCCTTCGGACACGCGGTACGCGAGGTCTACAGCTTCCTCCACGCTGCCATAGCACATGGTCAATTGATTACCATCTATCCACGTATAAGCCGATGCTAGCTTTTCCTGGCATTTCAGATCCACTGGGCCATCAGTAGCGAATGGCTCGTTCTTGCAAAACGCCGCGTATGTGAAGAGCTGTGTCCAGTTGAGGAGAAATATGGGGTCTATACCCAATTTCAGCAACACTTCTCTAGGATTGAGTAGTTTGACAAGAAGTTTTTTTCCATCACGCTCTTCTTGGTTGAAAATTAGCATTGTTGCTGTTGGACGACGGGGCTCCAAGCATGCTTCGATTAGCTTGGAGCAGAACCAGGAGCTGACGGCTAAGATACTGTCGATTGTGTGGGCGCCATCGATGTACCACTCGATATTGCCATCTTTGCGGATTTCGCATCTCCCGGGCCAGGTCACTGTTTCTAGCCCGCGTGCAAACGATGAAGGCAGTCTCGGGGCTGTATCTTTGAGGTCTTGAGTAGTAGGAATGCCCTGAGTGATTCCCACACTTCGCAGGTATGATGCCGCAACAGCTGTGGCGAGACTAGCATTATCTCTTTGGAAATCCCCAAGCAGTCCCAGCTGTACATCCCCTCCATCCAGGACGGGCAACCTTGGCACGACGCTCAACTCCACCCCTTTTTCGCCAGCTCGTTTCTCAAGCACGGCCTGAGCTTCCGGTCGCTGATCCATCGTAAAAGCAGGAACACCATCCTTCATAATCCCCCCCTTGTGCCACGCAATCTCCTCAATCGTATCCCCCAGCATCGGCGTATGATCAATCCCCAACCTCGAAATCGCGCTGGCAGCCACCACATCCGCAGGCAGTATATTCGTACTATCATGCTCCCCACCAATCCCACACTCCATTATCGCAGTCTTGACGCCCTCTCTTACAAAAGCATGAATAGCCAACAGCGTCAAATACCGAAAGTACCCCGGTCTCGTCTCCCCATTCCCAACCAGTATATCATCCCTCCCCTCCACCGCAGCCCTTTCAAAGCGATCCCAAAGCTCATAGAAATACCTCGTAAACAGCCCCTCACTAATCTCCACCCCATCAATGCGTATACGTTCCCTAACACTAACAAGATGCGGACTCGTATATAACCCAATCTTCCCCACCTCCTCTCTTTCTTTATACTGCAACAATATATTCTCCACCATCACACACACGCTTCCTTTGCCCTTGGTGCCCGCTACGTGTATATACCTCGTTCCCCACTTCCCCAGATCCGAGGCCTCGTACCCCGCGCGTCGCGCCCAGGCGAGCATCTCGGGGATCGCATTGCGGTTCGGGTCGTCGGTTTTTGAGGCATCGGCGAGGGAGTTGCGGATTGCGCGGTTGGATTGGAGGGTTTGGAGGAGGGAGAGGGCGGAATCGTAGGTGCGTGCAGAGGAGGTTCTAGCTGGGTATGTAGTGGAGAAGGAGCGCCGGGATGGGATTGCGGAGGGGTGGAAGAAGACTGCACGGCGGATGCAGGGAGCCAGCGCGAAGAGAGTCATGGACTCCGGTACATTCTTTGGGTATGCGGGACATGCGGGACATGGGCGGCGGAGTTGTGGTGTGGAGGAGTGGAGAGGGAAACGCGGTTCGCGTCAATCGACTTCGTGATAAGTACCTAGGGAGTCCTCCTCACCACGTGATGCTGTGGGCTCCCTTACGTTTTCGATGCGTAGGTTGTTGTCGTTGTCGTTGTTGTTGTCGAATTGTAAAGTGGAGTTTTGAAAGTGAAAGTATTGTTTGCTTTTCTATGTCTATGTTCTGTCCTACCTAGGCCCCTAAGAGTATGAGTACTGTAGTTCTACCTCTATAGGTGTCACAAAGCGACACCCATATCCTGCCCCTCCAACTCCGACAACGCAGCTCCGACTAAACGAACGCTTCCAGTTATCAGGCACTCGACGTATCGGTTTCCACCGTCATCTCCTTCGGCCAGCAATTTGACAAAGATCATCGCAGAAGTGATTGACGGGAAAGCCCTATAAGTAACTTTGAAGGGATCCTCCTTGGCCAGCTGTCTCCATTTATTCGCAAATGTTAAGTATAAAGCTTTTCTTGCTTGTTTATCCGAGTCAATTGATTTGTCTTCCAAGTCTGCCGTCGAGGTCAGTCAGACGCTAGAGATGGAGACGGCTGCAAGTCCGAACTTACCCTTCTTGGTCGCATCGTTATCGTGAACGGGAGGGCAAAAAATGACCCAATCAAACTTATGCTTGCGCACATTCTCAGGCTCGTCGCAATCACTGTCGTTGGCCTCATCATTCTCGACGCTTTTGTACAAATGTTCGAGGAGATTGAGAGCATCGCGATCTCCTTGTTGGTTGAAAATAAGAACCCGAAGTCCACGTCTACGCTGCATCAGAAATGTATTCAGATTGTGGAGGGAATACATACTCGTTTTTGGATGCTTGGTTATACCACTGCGCTGCGACGCGCATGCTATCTGGAGTGTGTGCTCCATCGAGATACCAGGTCACATCTCCATCAACGTCCTCCCTCTCCTCGCATCTGCCGCGCCACTTGACCAACTCAAGACCCTTAACGAATTCCTCAGGTAGAGGCCTCGTGGTATCAAAATCGTATCGCCAGTTGAGTATACCTATCTTACTCAGGACTTCCCCGGCTAGAGCGATGGCCAATGACGCATTGAATTTCTGAAACTCGAAATGGGGCTCTATGCAAACATCATCGAGTCGTGGATCAACTCCTAATAGCCTCAGCGAGTGGACCTTCTTCTCCTGGGAGCGATTAATGATCATCATCTGGGCAGCAAAAGTCTGAAGAACTGAGAAAGAGGGAACCGATTCTTTCTGGATACCAGCTTTATGCCACGCAATCTTGTCGATAGTGTCTCCGAGCGTGTATGTATGATCGAGGCCCAGATGAGAGATACCCGTGACGGCAGGTGTGTCCACAATGTTCGTAGAGTCATACTCACCTCCCACCCCAACCTCGTAGATTGCAACATCAATATTTTCTTGGATGAATACGTGATAGCTCATGAGGGTCAAGTACCGGAAATACACGGGCTTCTCGACTCTCCCCTCCTCCAACATATCCCACACCTCGAAGAAATATTTGGCGAATAGTTCTGCTGATAGAGGCGCCGAATTGATACGAATCCTTTCTCGGACTGCGACGAGATGCGGGGAGGTGAAGAGTCCAACATTCGGATGGCCGCCACGTGACGCGCGGTATTGGGACAGGATGGAGTCGACATAGACACACGTTGAGCCTTTACCCTTAGTACCGGCGACGTGGACGATGTTGAGATGTTCTAGATGGCCTTGCTGATGCAGTGTTAGAATGGACATAGAGTTGAGACGGCAAGGGGCGTATACATTGTAGCCGATGGCGGCGAGGCATCTGCGCATTTCCTCATTTGCCGTCTTGTCAATCTTAATGCCCGCAGCTCGACGCTCTTTGAGGACTGCAGCTGGCGTTTGAAGAGAGTTGAGACATTCAATGGCATGCTAAACCACATCAGTACGCAAATACAACGGCAAAAAGTGATATAAACTAACATCGTAGGTCCTGCCCGCCATCTTGGACTGCCACCGCACGGCTGCGAAAGTTGATGGATGGAGATGTAAAAGCCTCATCCTCGACTTGGGACGCAGAGTCCGACATACTTGGGCGTAAGGCAAGAGCCGCATGCCCATGGCCATCGAGGAAAGTGCGCTCCTACAGGTGAAGCTGAGAAGAAGTCGGGTTGATTTCTCGCTTAGTCAGACGTTTTCGAGGAAACCTTCGCTTTCGTTTTCCTCGCCTCCCATCAAGCCCTTCTCTTCCCCTTCAATATTTCATCATAATTGGTCTTTTTTCAGTTCTTGTATGACAACGCTGGTAAGTATGTTGCGCCCTTGTTCCGGTAATAAAGCAGGTGCCTCGAGCTTGCATGGATCGTCGGAGTCCCGCTCTTTGATGCGGCGTAAATGCCGGCGTAACGGCCTTCGGAAGTGGGGTGGGTCGCCATGTAGGTGCCGTCTGAAATTTCGTGGGGATATATTTCTGTTTTCTCTTTCACTCTTATTCCTGTCATTTTATTTTTTCAATCGATCATGAGTTATGATATCCCCATTGAAAAGCTCAAGCCAGCTGCGGGTCTCGAGGCCCCGGAAGAAGGATTGGTGCAAGAGCTTGCCCCGCCTTCAATCCGGATGTCTACCGTCGAAAGCAGAGCTAGTACAAAGGAGGTAACTATTCGTCAAGTCGCACCTCTGGTATTGATCTTAACGGGTGCAATCTTTCTCAATGCAAGTCAGATCATTCCTTGAAGAGCGCCGTGTCTCGAAACTGACTGGTCCGTAGACGGTGTCGCTTCAAGCTGTGGTGATTCTCCTTCCTGAGATGAGCCGGCATCTCAATATACCTTCTACTCGTCAGCAATGGATCTTTTCTGCGTACGCTCTTACCTCTGGGTCTTTTCTCCTACTATTTGGGAAACTTGGAGACGTCTATGGGAAACGCATTCTATTTATATCGGGTTGTTTCTGGGTCACCGCAGTTGCTTTGGGAACAGCATTTTCTCCTGTTGAAATATGCCTATATGTCATGCGGGCGCTACATGGTCTCGTATGTTGAGATTTTATTTCTCTTCTGGATTTCTATTGACTTTTGATAGGCTGCTGCAGCTACAATCCCATCGGCCATTGGCATCATTGGCTATACCATTCCTCCTGGACGTGTCAAAAATTACAGTTTCGCTTTTTACTCCGGGGGGGCTCCAACCGGCCAGGTCATGGGCAATCTTCTCGTAACACATCCAGGCCGATTTTTCCACTGTTTACTAACGCGGTTGCAGGGCGGTATCATCTCGCAATACACAAGCTGGAAAGTTGTCTTTTTCGTCGTTGCTGGGGCGTCGCTCCTCACTGGCGTGACCGCAATTTTCGCCATCCCAAAGGAACCAGCAAGAAAAGAACACCCTGAAGACTCACCACGCGCATCCGGCGTGGATTGGATCGGCGCGTTCCTTTTCACGTCGGGAACTTTACTCTTGCTCATTTCTCTATCCGAAGGAGTATCACAAGGATGGAAGTCAGCTTTCGTCATTGGCATTCTCATAACTTCTGTTGTGTTCATCCTTGCTTTCATCTACTGGCAACATCATCTTGAAAGTAAAGCTGTTAAGGAACCACTAATGCCAGTCTCGACGTTTAGAAATTCACGGTTTACCTCTGCCATGGTCATAGTATTTCTGTTTTCGGGCGGCTTCACCAATTTCACTGTATATTCGACTTACTTGTAAAGCACTCTCTCTCCTTTATGTTGATCGGAGCTAATTACCCTGCAGTTATCAAGACTACCAGCTTCTGTCACCTTTGCAAACAACCCTCCGATTTCTTCCGCTCGGACTTGTAGGCGGTAAATATCAATGCCCTCTCATAAGATCAATCGCTCACCCCGCCTAGTACTTACCACGTTCGGGTCAGGATATCTGCTTTCCCGACTCCGCGGCGACTTCATTTTGATATTTGGACTCGGGTCGGCGTCCATCGCAAATCTACTATTTGCGGTGCCAATTCCACCATCTACGTCGTATTTTGCCTACGGCTTCCCTGCCATGGCACTCGCCGCGTTCGGCGCCGACACCATCTATCCCTGCCTTGGTCTTTTCACAACCCAAGCCCTTCCGAGAAAAGATCAAGCTATTGCAGGAGCAATGTTTCAGACTCTGGCAGCGATGGGGAGGTCTATCATGCTTCCGATCACTGCCGCCGTTCAGAGCGCTGTTCAGAAAAATATAGTCGCTAATGGCAGAATCGAAAGGCAGGCTTTTTTGCAGGGCCTGAGAGCTGCCGAATGGGTTTGCTTTTCTTGCATGGTCGTTTCTCTTGTGGTCACCGTTCTTGGCCTGCGAAATATCGGGAAAATCGGTCTCTTGAAGAAGTTGGGTCAAGTCCAGTCCGCTTCCAAAGAAATGGATAGCGAGAGATGAAACTAGAGGTGCTGCCATTGCTTTCCGCTATAGGAGCGACCGGCAGTAGGCAGCTCAGAATATGTACAGTACACCCTCTTGCCTTTCACCAAACCACCCTCTCGAAGCTCTAAATACCGAAAAGAACGACTCCCCATGATTACCTCTCCTCTCGTCGCTACATCTCATCATCAATCACACTCTCTACAAAATTTGCGCCTCCCCAGGAACAATCGTCCCATTATCAATCGCGTACCCATGATCCCGTGCCACCAAACTATATGGCACCAGATACCTATTTCCACGCACACATTAGCCTTCTTCTCCCCCTTCCTCTCATCAGATTTCACTTACGTATCCAAAAACGGCAACACCTCAACAATGCCGGGCGTATTCCTCCAATCCCTCATCAAGTCCATTACAATACCAAACATGCCCATCAAGTGCACGCCAGCCTGCTCCATACGGCGGTTCGCATCAGCGGCTAGCTTGTCGTTGAATGTCCCGGACGCGTCGGTGTTGGCAAAGACTTCGTAGCCGGCTTCGATAAGGGAGAGGGCTAGGAAGGAGGTGCAGACTTCGGTTACGATGCCGCCGAGGATTACTTGGTGTTTGCCGGTGGCCCTATTAGTTCGTCAGTATGGGCTTGAGTGTGCATCAGCTCGCGGTGGACAGAGAAAGCGGCACTAATTATTGCCATTTTGAATGTCCCACTCGGCGTGGCATATTCAGAATTGGTGCCGCTTTTTTGTCCACCAGGAGGCCAGGTAGGGTAATTTACTCGACAGCAGCGCGAAAATCGGCATTGTCCCAGGCGTCAACTTCACCTTGACGGTGGATGAAGGGGGCGTTGGGGTGCATGTTGATAATTTCCTTGGGGAGGGCACCGTTGGGTCCTGTATCAGCTGATGTCGTCAGGATGGTGGGGAGGTTGAAAAGATTTCCAATTGCGGCGTGTGCGAGGATGCTTTGACGGAACTCGACGGTGCTGTAGTCGCGGACCAGCTGGGATAGACCCAGTTGGTGATCGACAACCAAGAGAACCTGTTGGAGTTTAATGAGGATTCTAGGCAGTGCTCTTGAAATGACTCACGGCATCGGTCTTGTTGAGACGAACGAAGTTGTATCCTGTGCAACGTTCAGCATGAGATCTAATACGTGATAGCGAGAGGAATGTGAAGACCTTGAACAGCAGTGGCCGCCGTGAGGGCAATGGATGCAAGTAAGTTAAGCTTCATCTTGAATGGTGGCTTGGTTGAGTTGATGAGGAAGAACTGAGTCTGCTTTGAAAGTTTGAGGGGAAAGCTGATCTGAAAAGTCAACCACGGAGACTTGAGCTCATATATATACTTTTTCGAGAAGACGAAAGTAAACAACTCCCATCTTGGGCAAACCCATCTAGTCACAACATTTCGATCCGGGCTTGAGACCTCAACAAGGTTGTAAGCAGAATTTGCAGAAAAGTATATTAACATATCCACAATCTTGCTTCCACCCTCGTGGCATTCTGCTCGTCGGACGTTTGTGGCAAGCATTGAGGCCTGGGCATATGTGATACTACCATGGCCATCATTCAGGGCCGAATGTTCTTCCGTGGCAATCTCATAAGAGTAGTTCTCATTGGCTATGTTGGTTTTCCTCAAAGGGTTTAGGTAGAGTTGGAGCTGTATGACAAGCTCTTGAGTGGAATTTCTTCACCGTCCTCAACGCCATAGTGGTAGTTGGTAAGCGGTACCGATGAATTAAAGTTGCATGACAGAACGCCCAGGCGGAACGAGCCTAGCTAGCGGCTCTCCACCACAGGGTATACCTTGAACGTGAATTGGCTGGACTGGGAATTGCCGCATTAGAGCCGCGCAGTTGCGGTCACTACTACCGGGTTAAATCGGCACGGTCAGCACTCCGAATGAAATTTCGGACTGAGTGACAATTCCGCGGGATTCGATTGGTGAAGCTGTCTCGAGTTTGCAGGCATATGCCCGAATGCTATGCATGCCCCTCAGTTCGTATGTGATTATTCATCCAGGGGCGTGAATGATACGCATGCAGCTTTCTGGAGCCAAGATTTAATCATCCTTACAAAGGTTCGTCTAACGGCTGCAAAATTTCGGACACCAAGAAGTAAGCTGCAGTCCGAGAGCGGAGGTGGAGTCCGGCAGAGGGGTTAATAATCGCCATGCAGGAGGCAAGTCACTTGACGGCTGATCAGATGACTAGGGGGCAAATCCGACCTCCGAGATTTTTCCATTCCTGAATTTTATAGATATTCTGAGATATTCTACTTACTCAAATGCAAAATGAAATGAGGTATCACTGAGTTGTGGTAGTCTTGAGTGATGACTTTAGTTCGCACCTTAAGACTCGGGCCCCAAAATTGCAATATGGGCTGAACACGGCTTGATGTCATTTTAAACCAAAATACAATTTTTATTCTAATCGCACAAGAATGTAAGTTTTCATTCCCTACTGTACATCCAAAACAACACAGATGGAAAAACGCCCACAGATTCCAGTCTCCAGCCAGGAGATAATTTTCGACCACCAAATCCCCGACTCACCTTGGTCTTACTACACAGAAACAAACGATATGCAACCCAAAGACCTGAGAGCAACGCCGAATCTCTGGTTCAAGATCCTCGCTCTGATCCACGACCTCCAAAACTTCGCCAAAGACGGAGCTGCGCGAGTACGCCTGGAATCCGTCACGGATCCCTTTTATATGAGCTTTCCTTACTTCGACAAATCCGAAGCAACTACCATAAAAGGAATAACCGTGGACGATTATCTTTTGCAGAAAAATGATAACCTTGATCTCGGGGAGATTTTAAGTTGTAAAGATACACTGGAGCATGTGCTGCAGGCATGTTTCGAGAGGCTGTTGAGGAAGAGAGAGGCAAGTGGTACTCGTGACTTCCGTCCTTGCACTGCGCATGATCTTGCGCCGCTGCTGTGTACTTTGTTGGGAGTGGAGAAGGAGGAGCTTAAAGATGAGAAATTTCAATCCAGGTTGGCAAGGTCGAGGGGAAATTTGGAGTCGGTAACTGATACTCCAGCAACATAAGCAACATCATCACCACCAAGGTCGCCTGGAAAAAATTCAAAGGGTAAAAAGGCGAAGGAAGGAATTGGAAAGGAAAAAGCGAAACCAAAGGAAAAGCAGAAGCAAAAGCAAAAGAAGAAGGAAGGAGAAATGGATACAGAAAAGGAAACTGAAAAGAAAGAGGAAGGGAAGGAGGTGGATTGAATCTCGATTACGAGAGTCTAAACGACTGGTTCAAATCCGACTCATTGAACTGAGCTTCCTACTCAATCATATGAGCAAGTCTGCCAGTCTGTCTCTTCGTTGTGGAAACGAGAGCCAGAAAAGGAAGAGATTCCTGGCGATCCGGACTACAAAATAATACTTGGGGGAAAAGTTATCCAAACCCCGAAAGAAACCAAAATTGAGGTCAAATGGCTGCCAGATTTTCTCCTGTGCTGTTGTGTGCCCTACATACTCCCATATCCACCTAGAATTGTCTACAGTATCTTTTTCTTCCCGCTGCAAATTTCCGCGTATTTCTTTCTATTCCCTAAACACACCAAATGAGAAGACATCTCTACATATGGTGAGATGAATGTTTGTTAGTGATTCCACAATTGTACCCCGCACTTAGCGTGCTGGAATAGGCATGGCTTCAGGGGCCTAGAACTGGGGCAACTCCGTCGATACAACTTCACATGTCATCCCCCGACCTCAATAACCACGGATTCCGCATCGTAACGAGGAGACGAATCACGACTGACGGCTGATTCTAAAACTCAAAGTTGGGCAATTTTGATTCGATAACGCGAGATATCGTATGATGGCTCGACGACACGTGTTTGTCGTTGCTGAGCCGAGCATCCGCCAAAGATCAGGAGATGATGATGCTACAAAGTCCAACCGAGATATATTCTGATATATAATTCATGGCGTTCCTGGATCTCTATCACCGAATTCAATCCTTCAAATCTAATCATTAATCGATTATTTACTAAATATTGATACAAAATGACACATGCACATCCACAGCAGGCTAGGAAGCCCGAGGAGACAAACGCATACCTCGTTGGCGGAGGCATAGCATCTCTAGCCGCGGCAGCTCATCTTATCCATGATGCAAAAGTTCCTGCCAACCAGATTCATATCATTGAATCAGGATCTGTGCCTGGAGGCTCGATGGATGCTGCGGGAGATTCCGAGAAGGGATACGTTATGCGCGGAGGACGGATGCTAAACTTCAGTTATCTCTGCACCTACGACTTACTCTCCATTATCCCGTCCTTGACCGATCCGGCCAAAACTGTCAAACAAGAAATTGATGAGTTCAATGCGATTCCTGGGAACAAGTCGAACGCACATGCGAGGCTGGTTGGCAAGGGAGAAAAGGGGCCCGAGATCCTGGACGTCAAAAAGATGGGATTGAGCTGGAAAGACCGAGAAGATCTCTTGAAGCTTGCCGGGCCGTTACAGACTGAAGACACATTGGGAGAGAAACGAATTGACGAGTGCTTCGACAAATCGTTCTTTCAAACAAAGTTTTGGTATATGTGGGACACTATGTGAGTTGCCCCGCACTCTTTGCTCGAATATGATATTGATAAGTCGTAGGTTTGCTTTTGAGCCATGGCATAGCGCAGTTGAATTCAGACGCTATCTTCATCGATTTATTCAGGAATTCCCGCGGATAAACTCACTGGCCGGAGTCGATCGCACACCGTACAATCAATATGATTCTGTAATACTCCCAATAGAAACCTATCTGAAATCTAGAGGGGTAGAATTCCGCTATGGCAAGTTTTCCGGGCACGGTTAACTCCAACCTCACTAACTCGAAATTTAGAAACCGAAGTGAGGTCACTCACCTTCGCTCCTGGCTCAGCCATGACCGTCACGGAGATCCACTTTGCATCTACAAAGACTGGAGCACCAGCAGCCACTGGGATAATCCACGTAGAGCCTCATGATATCGTGACGGTCACATTGGGTTCGATGACCGCCAGCTCCTCCCTTGGTAACAACACGACACCTCCAAAACCCCTACCGACACCTGAGCAAGCCAAGAACGCGCCAGATGGAGCATGGGAGTTGTGGTCCACTCTTGCAAACCCTGACTCCAATCCCCAATTCTGGGGTGATTTTGGGAACCCTTCAAATTTCTACACCCGTGTCAAGGAAAGCAACTGGCTGTCTTTTACCGTGACCCTCAAAGATCCCTCCTTTATCGAGCAATATGAGAAGTGGTCTGGCAACAAGGCTGGCACAGGAGCGTTGGTCACTTTCAAAGACAGTTCCTGGCTGATGAGTATTGTTGTGCCACACCAACCGCATTTCATCAACCAAGAGGAAGGAACCCAAGTCTTTTGGGGCTATGGTCTCTTCCCTGCCAATGTGGGTGACTTTGTGAAGAAGCCGATGGCGGAGTGCTCTGGAGAAGAAATCCTCAAAGAACTGCTTGGACATCTTCATTTCCCAGAAGAGCCAACTTTGGGAAAGTCCATCACGATTCCCTCCATGCTGCCATACATCACTTCACAATTCCTCACTCGGAAAGCCGGAGACAGACCTCATGTAATTCCAAAAGCAAGCACCAATCTGGCACTATTGGGACAATTCGTAGAGATTCCGAAAGACACCGTCTTCACCGTAGAGTATAGTGTCAGGTCTGCACAAATGGCGGTACACGAACTCATGGGAACTAAGCGGAAGCCAAAAGATGTTTACCGGGGCGAGCATAATGTGAAGGTTTTGGTCGAGGCTTTTAGAATGCTCTTGACTTGAGCAAGCGAGCAAGTCACTGATGGATCTGAAACTGGTTTCTTTGGTGTTTATGGCAAATTTTTGGGGACTGTGGGTGGCGGTTTTGGGGCGTCAAGTTGGATCTAAAAAATGAAATTCTCCCAATTGCAGTGTATCAACGGGACAATCTTAGAGTGTTGAAGTATGTTTGAAATGTTCATTATTCGTCCGATCCACAAGAAAAAATATGTACATGAAGAAACGAAACGTGGGAACAAGAAAGGCTACCAAAAGCAACTCGCTTCGGCTCCTCCGTACCACGGTACGAGATTGAAATATATTCCTCTGACCACACTTCTCAAATCATTGGCACGACGACCACCATTGACCTTGGGCCACACAGGTATAAGGTGGCACGCACTGGGTTGGTCCTGTCCAGCCTTGACCCCCGCACTGACCCCACTGGTTCACCAATCCCGTATTTGTCGGCGTCGCACCACCTGTTGTCGTTGTAGGCGTGCCGGTGGGCTTGGTCGTGACAGTCGTCATCGTAGTGCCGCCGCCGGTGGCGGGTGCTCCAAGATCGCTATTCACGCCAGCCAGAAAGCCATTATTGGCATAGACCTGGCTCATATCCCAGATCATCACGCCTCCAAAGCTCGAAAAGCTCTTCGAGTAAGAAATGATGGGTGCAAGTGCGCTTGCAGACTGATATCCTGCACCTGCTCCCGTGTTTCCAGGGACGCCGAGAAAAACTTTGACGTTCTTGTTCAATGATACCGTTTTCGCCCAGTTGTCCCAAGTCGCAAAGTTGAAGTTGTTTTGATTACTAGTGCCAGGAGTGTAGGATTGTACACCACAATAATTGTTGTAGAACTGTACGAAAATAGCATCGAAAGATACTGCACCAGCAAGCATAGGACCATCTGCGGCATCGGGGTACGGACATTGCGGGGCGGCCGTCAGATAATATTTCTTTCCTGTGGAGGATGAGGACGCATCCATGAGGCTGCGAAGTTGGTTTGCAAAAGGAACCATGTTTTGAACTGTGGATTCAAAGTCGAAGTCAAATCCATCAATTACTGATTTTCCGAATGGTCGGGGAACTGATGACGAGGTTTGGGGCCCGAAGATGGCCCAAATATTGTTGGCTGCTGTTACCGCGGCCGCAGAAGAGGAAAATCCACCTTCCGTGTAGGTTGCTCCCCCTACAGAAAGCAGGATCGTCTTTCCGTAAGTTGACTGACAAGTTGCAATGTCGGATCTGTTCCACTTTAACTTATGTATTTGCACTGACTCATACCTTGAACTTACTCAAGTTGGGGACATGAAAAGAGGTTAGATCCTGAGATCGCCGTACAATTGTCACCAGCATTGGCGAAGTTGAGACTGGGGTTTCCCAGTGTAATAAGAAACGCAAGGGGTATAATCTAGCTCGACGTCAGATAATTATCTACGGTCACGGAGACTCTGACGTACATTAAATTGTGTATCTACGTTGTGTCAGCGGTGTAATTTGGTATGTTGGATTTTTCCGGTGGACTTACTTGCGCAGTAATACGACAGCCTCTGTTGGGCTAGTGACCCGGTTCCTTGACCATAAGAGTTTTGTCCTGCTCATGCTTAGCAATAAGATCCTTCATCAATGTTTCGTTGTAACTTACCCCAATAAACCGCAACATTGGTCTGAGAGTTAGGATCGAATCCAGCGTTGGTCTTCGAAACTAAAGCAAGCAAGCCCGCAAGATATGAGAATGTGGCGAAAGCGCGCATGGCTGATATGACGCGCAGGAAAAGAATATACACAAGGGTAGAGAATGTTAGAAAGGTATATACAACTAAACTAGATGGCGATAGGTCCGACAATGATCTGCGGGTACCTTAATATCGAGGAGATATTGGAACAATATATAGTCGGTTTTGAGGCTCCTCGCTAACGGCATTCCATATTACATTCCAGCTCAGATGCCACTTTCAAAAGACCACCATGATCCGGTAGATGGTACCTTCCGACTTCTGAGTGTAACATTCACCTTCAGTATCAGTGTAAATGCTTGCCAGCCGGACTTTTAGAGCCCTATCTGGAATTCGATGTGGATGACTGGGGTCTTGCCACTGGTTTAGGTGTGCCATGTGAGGGAATCACCACACAAAACCCAAAAAATCTCGGCGATTATGCCAAATTGCTATCTAGGCACATGAACAGTTTACCCAACCCGCCAACTATGAGGCAACTTCCTCCAAATTCTAGTTATTGTTTGGTCCATGAAGTGTGCCTCATTTCCCATTCCGCCCCCGAAGGCGCCTGAAGGATGACTTTTGGCCACTGGCGTTCCCCGCTTTTGCCGCCGGCACACTTGAATTGTCGAGCAAATTTCGACTGCTTCGAGTTTCTGCGTTTCCATCCTGTGGCTGTTTTCTTCCTGCCCCAAGGAGGTAGTTCGAGGATTCAAAGGCGACGGCAGTCGCGGTCACGTCTAACGCGTCGCGTGGTAACGTCGCGTGCGAATTGGATGCCGAAGACTAGATAAAGGATCGTCAGGGGTTAGACCCGGTTGAGATGCGGCCCGCTGCTAGCCACATTCCAATCAACCCCACCGATAGACGCAGGGTTTGCCATCAAGCGCCTCGAGGCCGGAGATTTATTATCGATTAGGGCTGGCATAATTTTGTTTTAGGCCTGTGAAATATCGTTGTAACGTTACTCGCTTATCAGTGGTTGAGGGCAAGAAAAGGGGTTGACGAGACGGGAAGGTGGGTTGTGAATAAGTCACCAGGATTTTTGGGTCAGGGGCTCTTTGGGTGTGCCTTCGGCTATCCTTCCCAAAGAAGAAGGATTTACGCAAATCGCAAGAACTTGAAGCTCAAATCATGGTCAATACTGTATCTAATTGTCACCAAATCATCGTTTCGCAAGCCATATGCCCTCCTATTGCTGCTGGTCTAGACCTTCTAGACCTTCCTCAGTGCCGAAACATGCGAATTGTTCAAGCTCAAGTTACTCAAGGAGTATCAAAAATCTTTCGTGTGAATGGTTTCAATTCGAATGCAACGTTTATTATTCTTTCCATGTCCAGGTGTGCCTTCAGTCAATTCAAGCCTCTTTCGCTTGTTCTCATCTCACGCCTGATTATTCAAAACGGACGACCAGTCCTCGCTCTTAATGTACTCCTCCATAGATGTCATAGGGACTTTAACATTCAACTGTAGAAAATTAGCGCACTTCAAATGGGAATGTATGTTATTGACTCACTTGATCTGGAGTTATAACCTCCGGATCCCCCCCAGTGTAACCGAATTCATGTGCGTAATCCCAAGCGTCAGTAAGTTCCGACTTCATCGGCTCTGGGACATCTTTGAAGAATTCTTCAGAGGAAATTTGCTTGTACCCAGCTTTCACCCCCAAAATATCGCCCCAGAGCTTCATCCACTCTGGCCAAGTCATGAATTGTGACACTCCCCATAGAGTTTTTCCGGGCGGCATATCAACAACAAGCGCTTTGACGAATGAGCCAGTATCCCGCTGCGTGACCACGAATGGGTATTGAACTTCAGGCGAAGCAGTTCTTATTGTCAGGAAGGATCCGTCTGGTTGTTTCTGTGGTGCCATCAAAGGAAATGCTTTCCAGTTTGTGACGTAGTGTCCAACTTGCAGGGTGCTCATCCGTGATGCAAGGTCCGGTAATCGATTTTGAATTTCGCGGATAACCTCTGCCTTGGAATCAAAATGGTAGACTGTAGTGTACTTGCCCCCGCTCCATTTCCGAGCGTCGCTCAAGGACGAGAAGACGAAACGCTCCAAAGTCTTCAGCACCTTCGGTGAAGCAGCGGCTTCCGCGATATTGATACCTTGGGCAACTTCTCGATCATATGCGTATTGTGTAAGCGTTCGACCTGCCAAGGTTTCATCTGGTATTGAGACATTCCAAAGATGAGTGAAAAAATCGGTGTTGGAAAAAATCGCCGTGGCGCCGTCGAATGCTTCAAGCAGAGAGTCTTTTTCGTCGATGTTGCCTTTGAATATCTCAACTCCCTTCGCGGCCAATTCCTGAGCACTCTCGCTCGAGGGATTCCTCGTTATGCCCCGGACTCGCCATTCTGGGAATTCCAGGAATGTATGGGCAACGGAAGACCCCTATATGCCGATTTAGTTTTCATCTATTCGTACTTCGCTTGAGGCTAGGAGGGGTATGTACTTGGGCTCCAGTGACGCCAATTATAGCTATGATTTTCGACATGCTTTATTTCCAACTTGTGAACCACCAGAAGGTAGCGCAGTATAAATGCAAAATATTGCCAAACAAGAACTACAATTCGACTGATATTTATGTCTATAAATTCTCTAGGGTTTGAACATGGGATTTTCTGATTGGTGAGCGACTTAGTCGGATCGGGCCAATCCCTGCCCGAGCTTAATAATCCCAAAGAGTGTCGGTCTTCCGATCGGGCCCGATTATCCCGGAATTCTTGATAGTTGGAGTCTAAAATACATGATGCGATTATCGATCCTTCAATTCCCATATTTGGGTGGAACTGATGAGGGGCTTGAATTGTCTGAAAGTTGAAACTCGTTCATCAGTAAGTTATCGTGGCGTATTAATCAGACCAGATTTGGAAAATATAGTATTACCCTCGCATGCCTCAGCTATTACCGGTCTCAATTCTTTACTCATTACAACTCTACCAGATCCAAATATGCCCTTCTAAATCCAACTCCGCATGCTCTTTCAAATTTAGACCCGTCCACGCAACGCAATCCGCATGTACGAAACATCCAATCACATCCTCTCCCCCCTCCAAAAGCGGGGCGCTCAGCCCCCTTTACGCGAAGCGAGCCACCAGGCTGCCACCTCATCACCAAGCCCCGACATCCGACGTCGTCGAATCGTACTCGTAAAGATCCACGCATCAACATGAGGCTGAAGACGCCGCACCGCCGTGATGTCTTTTTAGACTTCCAGAGATATATGGTGGGTCCTGCCTGGTGGAGCTTCGCTGCTTCGGATGTCCAGTGATATAAGTCGGATATCAGGCTTCCTTGCTTGGCTTTTATGAGTTTTCAGTTCTGATCGTCAAACCTCTGCCTTTGAATACTCATCACTATGGTCTCACATCCTACCCCAATGGCATTTTCAAATCTGATCTTCACATCCCTCCTCCTCACTCCCGCAATCCACGCACTCCCCCTCCTGCATCCACGGGTCGTCCCTCTGCCCCCATCAACCTACGTACACGGCGCCAGAATCGCCACTAGAACCATAATAATCCTCGTCGTCACCTTAACAGTCTTTACAATCGCGGCTGCTCTTGGGTGCTATTGCTGCTGCAGACGGCGAAAGTCACGAGCTAGAAGACGGAGGTTGGAAAGGGAGAGAGCGGAGTCAAGGCAGTTGAAACCGAGGATTAATGGGCGGAATGCGAGGTTTTTTGCGCCGGGGATGAAAGATGTGGATGTTGAGATGAAGGATTGGAGAAAGGGGAGGAGCAGTGTGCAGGTGGAGGTTGAGGAGGTGAGGAGGCCTGGGAGGGCGTGGCTGGGTGGGCGGTGGGGGAATCGGTTATGAAGGAAGCGTGTTTCAATACTCTCGAAATGTGTGGGAGTACTTTAATGTTTAATGGAAGAAAATTTGGCTGCATCTAAGAAATATATGGCTTGTGAATTCACGGGGTTGGGTCTAAATACTGAACCCACCTCCCCTCCAAGAAGTCCACTAGATTCCTCAGTTCACCGCCCTCATACCAATGCCCCAACCCCTCATACGTTTTCATCTCAACCCTAAAACCCAAGTTTAGCATCAAATCCTTCATCTGTACTCCCCACTCAACAGGAACTTTCGTATCACCAACTCCATGCCCCATCCACATCCTCTGTACTTGTCCCGAACCTCCAACGTCAGCTCCACCACTCTCTTTGCCCGAGTCCGCATCCACATCCACTTCAATCCCCAAAATGCCCCTCAAATACCCCCTCACCGCACCTTTCCTCTTCTCATAAACTTCCCCCACACTATCATCCCCTCCAACCACACACCCCCTCACAGCCCCCTCAAGCTGCACCCTAAACGGCAACCACCCACTCATCCCCACCCAACCCCCAAGTATTCCACACCCATCAAGCTCACCACTCAACATCAACATCCCCACCATCGCGCATCCCTGACTAAAGCCCCCCACAATCACACGTCGAGCATCACCAAGTATCTCGACTTCCGCTTTCACAAGCCCCTTCAGATAAGCGACAGATTCTCTGATGCCCTCAATTTGCTTACTTTCATCAATCGTCCGATCGCTAAAAGTAGAAATGTCGAACCAGGCGTTACTTTCCCTGCCCCCAAACACGGTCGTAGGCCTCAACTTCCCGGTCGGGAACACGAATTTCGTGGTCGGGAGAAGCTGCGGGAGTTGTGAGAAAAGTGAATTCGAAGGCTGGGATTGTGATGTGGGGATAGGAATTGTAATCAAGGAAGCAGCGAACTCAGGGCCAGAAGTTGAGGTGCCGTGGAGGAGAATGAGCGTTGTGTTATGTGTGGATAGAGGGGCTATGATGTAGGGCGGTGGGTAAGCATTTGGGGTAAGAGATGTGATGGGAGTTATGGAAGAGGTGGTGGGATTTGGGGTAGCCATGATACAAAGTTTCGGATGCGGTGCTCAGCGTAGTGGAACAGAGCACGAGTTTGTTCGGTGAGGATCAAGTGAGGCTGTACTGTGCTCCGAAGTCGGCTGCGGGGTAAAAGCGACGCTGCTGGGGTGTTGGGTTGTATGTGGGTTATGGGGAATTAAAGCAAGAAAAAATGGCACAGCTCTTGGAGTGTTCGTGCTGTAGGGATATGAAAAGATGAAGGTGCCCATTGTCATTTTTAAGTTTTGGGAATTGAGGATCTTGACGATGATGTGAATGGAAGGCGCGATTCAATGTGAACTGGAGCTTTGGGTAGACTCATCTCTCGCTGTTTTTGTTTTGAATGTCCCGATGTAAAGATGATATCCGGCTTTTCGGCTCCATAATCCCATTTCCCAGTTTTTTGCTTCCTCAAGGTCTAATGAGAGGGACTAATGTATATCTTGACCTCAACCTCGTTGCTCCATCCGCTTTCAAGTTCCAGCTCTTTCCATGCCCTCTCGACATCGATTTCGAGGACATGCTCGTCGGCCTTGCTAACACTGACGGTATGTACAGGTATGACCTTGCCAAGAACGGTGATCATCAAGGCGTCTTTCCATGAAATGCCTGGTAGCGTTGAAATGTAGAGACCTGCAAGATTGTTAGCATATTTCGTCAAGATGAGGCAACAGAACTCCCTACCGAGAACACCGAGAGCTTTCAGGTTAGTATCAATGAAGATCTTGTGATTCTCCAACTTCGTGATCCGATTATCAACAACAGCAGCAGCGCCAGCCATCTTCCCCAGAAGACCAAGGTTGGCAACCCAGGTGGTTTCTTTCTTTCCCTCGTCGAAAAATCCTCGAAGTGGGTATGAGGATAAAATGTCGTAGCCTCGAATCCCTAGCGATACGTGGATCAAAGCGGACGGATCAACAACTTGAATAGGCTTCGTAACCAGGCCACTCGAATGCGCGCGAACGACATAGTACTGAGCTTCGACGACACCGGGAAATTTAGAAAGAGGAATGAGTTCGCTAAGGGGGCGTTGTGAAACATTAAAGAATCCAACAATTCCTGTCCCAGTGACAGCAGCGCCTGTTTGCCATTAGAGGGTCTCTGAATGGACTGCAACTAGGATACTCACCGTGGTACGTGCCAACCAGTAGCAGGTTTTCGTCATCATATCCGTTGTACTGATCCAAACTCTTGCCTACGATGCTCGGTCTGAAAATGACTGTCTTTCCTTTCGGAGTAGGACCGGTCATCTGACCAATGAGATCAAGGTCATGTTCACCTGGCACATCCGTGATATAAATTGGGCCTCCGCTGACGCACCTGGCCGCAGCATGGAAGCCAGAGTAGTCATGAACGGTTTGAAACATGTCCCAATCTGGGACCACATTCAAGTGTTGGGTAAACAACGCATTATGAGCATTGGTGAAAATATGCCACGGGTGGCTGGTGGGTACTTCAGGGAAGAAATCGTCGGAGTTTCGGACGAGTAGCGGAGGTTTGTTTTGGGGCAATTGGGAATGGAAGAGTATCTGGGGCGTTTGTGACATGCAGGAAATCGCCTTCACACTGAAGTGTCGGAGGGTTGAAACTGTCCAGGCGTCGAGGTATGTCGGGATCAAGTTACGACGATCCTTTGCCGAAACGAAAGTATCGAGCATGAATTGGGCGCTGGATGGGTCAGCCATGATCATTCAGCCCGATTAATGACTTACTCGGTTTTCACTGCGTCCACTCCAGCGGAGGAAAGGAAGCTGTAAAAATCATCATAAAACTTAGACACATCCTCCTTGTCAACGACTGTCATCTTGCCTCCCAGAGGAAGGTTTCTGCGTTTTGCGTCTTCTCGAACAACTTCAATAGTTTTGTACGTCTTGGCAATCTTTCCGTCAGGCGCTAACCCTCCCCAATAACCTAAAATAGCATGCCACACAGCTATATGCTGAATACTTGGTTGCTTTTCTCGAATTTTGGTGACAACACTTTTGAGGCCGTTGGGGAAAGCTTCTCGCTCAGCCTCGAATTCGTCCCACCCATGCTGGAACTGGCCGTGACCCCGGTAGTCGATTGCTTGCCAATTATCATCAATGATAAAATTCGTTACGTTGATGTTATTTTCCTTCAAAGTCTCGACAGCCTTGACAATTTTGTCTTCAGTGAGACGTTGTCCAAGGGCATTCCATGTACCTGCAGGAAATTAGTGGGTGAAAAGAGAGGTCTCAGAGACACGTACAATAAGTCAAGCCGTCGTACCAATTTTCTGCCCACAGTTTCGTGGCTGCATCTCCATCTTTCAGGGCAGCCATTTCTTCCTGTTGCTCACCGCTGGCGGTTCGCCCGGCAGCTACAATATCTCGAGCATGGTACATCACTGCAGCATTGGCAGACTCGAAGTCATCGCCAAGTCCAACCAACACGCGGGAGATTGCTTCTTCTGAACTGTCATTCCGGGCCTAGAGTTCGTCAGAGGCGTCGTCAGATATTCTTCCATAGGTGCTTACATGAATCACAACATTGCCGTCGTTGTCATTTTGAAAGAGAGTCATAACATCTCCAACGCCACTGATACCCATCAAGACCAGATGCTTTCCAGTTTGACTGAGAAATGAGCACATAACTGCATCTTTATCAAGTGCGAAGGTCGACTTTCCTTGCCTCGGTGCAAGCCACGGGGACCATATCCGGATGAGAGCAAACCATCTTGGTAGTGTCAGCAAGACACTTGCATAAAGATGTCGTTTTATCGTCTCATCTAACTCACCGTGAAAACCTCCCACTTCCCCAGGGCAATCCAAATTTGATGTCTTTGATGGTGGACTTCTCACCATCAGCCGCTTCAATGGAAGCTTCCACAGACCAAAGGGTAGTGCCCGGTGACTGACTTCGGTAATTCTTGAATTTCAGATCTGGGTTTAGCCCTTCAACATAGTCCCCCAGATCACTCGAGATTGCATCTTGATTCGTGATTGACTTCCACATGACGATCCCATCTTGAGTTCCCTGGTGATCTCTAACCCATTTCCACGACTGGTCAGAGTTTCCTCTAAATTTGATAGTGAAACTCGTGGGGAGATGGATCGCGAGTGGGGTAGTAAAGTAAAGTTGTTTCAGAGCACTTCCAAAATGATTGCTCGGTTTCTGAAGAACCGATGGACGAGAAGTAGCATTTTTCACAGGCTCCATTGGAACTTCTCGCCATTCCTTGCCCTCTGAATGCCATAACGATACCTGCCATGGATCCGAAGCACGGCTCTCGTCAACTTCCAGTAAAGCCGTGAATACGGTTGTATTCTTGTCAATCTGGGTGACCTGACCCAATGCTGGGAAGGTTGATATGTAGGCCTTCATGCTGGGATGATCGGCAGCAACAGGTGCTTTCTGTTTAGGAATATACTTAGCCTGGAAGACTTCATTGCCGTCTGCACCAGAGATGAAAGTAGTTTCGGTCATTTTGAGGCCAGTGCGGGGTAGATGAGATGAGAGTGAAGAGCGAAAGAGTAAACAAAACCAAGAGGAGATAGAGGAACGTACAAGAGAAGAATGAGTACAGGAAAAGGGGAGCCGAGATGCCAGCACAGCGATGGAGACGATGCCACGACAGTACAACCTGAGCCTGCAGGAAAGAACGATGTCGGACGTCAACACATGTTCACGAGGGGAACTATCAAATGCACCTTGCAGCTGCAGACGGCGTTTGGAACCTCCGATCCGGTGGCACGGAGAAACATTGTTCCATCGCATTTTTGAAATCGCGTCTCCAGGACTTTTTTTGCAGATACAAGTGAACATCAATAGCTTCATCAATTCCTCAGCTTGTCATACTCCTGAGCGCCACGACTTTCACTTCGTTTTGTATTATTCCCGTTCCTCATTTATGTACTTATAGCGAGTCTTACCTACCGCCAAAATGGCATCACCCTCTTTTTTACGGAGTTCCAAACGACCCGACCTCTACGTCTGCGCCAGATGTGCATTTCGATCCGCCAAGACGCCTGGCAGGAGTTCAGGGAGACTGCTCCATCTGAGTGTCATCAGGAAGAGGCAAGATGCAGAGATGCACTGGCAGGAGAAGGCCGCTGCAATCAGGGCAGGGAAACAGAAGAGCATGTTGACTATCTTGGAGGAGAGAGGACTGGTACACACGATTACAGGGTAGGATGTTTCTCCTCATTCAGACTTCACATGCTGACGATTCCAGGACCCGCGATGCCGCAGACCAAAGAATGACTGATGCAAGACTCGGTGTTTACGTCGGAATCGACCCTACCGCCTCCTCATTACACGTTGGACACCTGCTACCATTTATGTCGCTTTTCTGGATGTATGTACATGGATATACGACGGTAGTTCTTCTAGGTGGAGCAACGGCGAAGATTGGGGATCCGACCGATCGATTGACAACGAGAGAGAAAGAGAAGAAGTCCGTGAGAACGGCGAATATGGTCAACATGCATTACCAGCTGAAGAAGCTGATGCAAAATGTACACGCGTATGGCATGCGGCATGGCTTCTATAAGGGCAAGGACTTTGAACACCGGAGACACTTGGTGAACAACAACTTTTGGTGGAATAAGCAATCCTTGCTGGAAGTCTTGACGGTTCTCGGCCACGGCATGCGCATGGGGCCTATGCTTGCCAGAGAGACGTGAGTTGTGCTCTCAAATGGATATACCTAGAAGCTAATGCGCGTAATAGCGTCAAGAACAAAATGCAAAATGGCGACGGTATGTCATTCGCTGAATTCACGTACCCCTTAATGCAAGCCTGGGACTGGTGGCATCTATACAACACTCTCGGCGTACAAATGCAAATCGGAGGCGCAGATCAATATGGCAATATTACTGCTGGCATCGATGCGGTGAAATATATTGCGAAGACTCACCATAGTCCACTGGTGCGAGATAGTATTTCTGGGCATGGAGACCCTCTCGGCTTCACTGTCCCTCTCCTGACAACATCTTCTGGGGCAAAATTTGGCAAAAGTGCTGGAAATGCCATTTGGTTGGATAACGAGCAGACAAGCGTGTTCGACCTTTATGGTTACTTCCTCCGAACATCAGATGCAGATGTAGGGAAGTATCTCAGACTGTTTACATTCATACCTATCGAAGAGATCGACAAGCTGGTTGAGCAACACATGCAGGACCCATCCAAACGAATAGCACAACATACATTGGCTCGCGAGTTGGTAGAGATCGTTCACGGTCCAGAAGAGGCCAATGAAGCGGAAAGGCAGCATCGATACATGTATGGCAACAAATCGGAGGAAGAGGTTCCCGCAGTCGTGCAGGCAGATGAACTGGAAACCTTCGAAGCTGAACAGCAAGCTCATCGTTACACCACAATCAATAACCGCCCCAAGGTCAACGTTCAACTCCCGGCTTCCGTTATCCACGGACTCAGCATTGGTCGAATCCTGTACGCAGCTGGTCTCGCGGTGTCAGCAGCAGAAGGCCATCGCCTTGCCACGCAACAGGCGGTCTATATCGGCGGGATGAACCGTAAAGATAGCGGCATTCGTGAGCCTATGCTCGACGGTAACGTTTCCTGGACGCGGGTCAAGACCTGGCACACTGAAGACACGGCGAAGTTTCTCGTGCATGGGGATCTACTGATGTTGCGTCGGGGCAAGAACATGCTGAAAATTATCCAGGTGGTGCCTGACGAGGAATATGATGCTTCTGGGAAGTCTTATCCGGGCATGAAGATGCCTGATGCTCCGCCGTCACAGTTGGATGCTCGAAGTCAGAAAGTGTTGCAGAATTTGAAGACCAAGAGAGGAGGGGGTCCGCATGACAAGCCTAGGGATGAGAAGTGGAAGGAGTTGAAGAAGGAAGACGTCGAAAGATGATTCGGCAAAAGTCTACCGTCTCCTAACGAAGAAAGAAAAGAACCCAAGACCCCCACGTTTTTCGGCAAATGGTCTACTGATAGCGAAGCACGGTGATTCATCGGTCGAGAAATAATGGGACTCTGGAGACTTTTGTGCAGCACGGAGTAGGTGAGGTGGGTATGGTTGTAAATAGCGGCGCTACAGATCAGCTGGTTGCGATGTAGGATACGCTCTCTGTACAACCATTGTACTATACCGAAAATTTAATGAACTACTCGCTTTTCCGCAGGCCACCCTACTACAGCAGGCTAGCTCTCTCAAGTTTCTTCTCTGCTCAAGATCGTTTTGAGAACTGGCACAAAGAATCTCCCATATGACCTTGGGAATTTGAAAATGCAAGCCATCCTTTGTTGCAAATTTGCATTTTCCCCCAAAGCATCACTGGATCCAAAACCACACTGTTTGAGCTCACATTTCATCAAGTCCAAGCCTACACATTGTCCCAGGACTTACAGCAAGATGGACTCTCCGCCTCCAGGCTCCCCTCCTCCCGCATACAACGCCTGGCCACCACCCCCCGCCTACTGGGACCACGAACACCTCAATCCCGACGGCCAACCTCCCCGTCCTTTCCCCCCACGATTCTGGGATCTCGGACGCAAGACCCTGCTCATCATAATCCTATTCTGCTCCTTCCTCTACTTCAACTTACTACAAGAACCAATGGACAATCTGCCAAGCCACCTTCGAAGCAATTCAATCGCGTTTGCGAGCTTTTTATCACGGCCCTGATCCGTTTTGGAAAGCTTGGACGAGGGGCCATCGAGTTCCGGAGTTGTATTATCCTTGTACGTATTATGAGGATTGGTGGCGCGCTATAGGGAGGCATTTTGTGTTTTCGTTGGGTAATTGGAGGGCGGGACGGTGGTATACGGTTGTGACGTCTACGTTTATGCATCATGGGGTAATCCATTTAGTTGACGATTTATGGGATTTGTGGTTTTACGGGATTCCCATCATCATTCTCTTCGGACTTAGCCATTTTGCAGGTATATATATTTTAGGTGGTATCAGTGGGGGCCTACTTAGGCTTCACTTCGATTGGTTGGTAGAGAGTGAGTTTGAGAGACTTATTGGAGGGAAGGAGTGGTGGGTGCAGAGGACTGCTGTTGGGGCGGCGGATCCGGTGCGTGCGTTGATGATGGTGTTGGCTTTGACAGTGCCGATGTATAAGGTTCCTTTCATCACTTTCCCCCTTGCACATTTCATATCTGGGGGAACTGTGGCTTGGTGTTTTCTATATACCTTGGGAGGATTGCTGTCGTTTTGGGCGGTGGATGTTCCACATCATGGGCATTTTGGAGGATATGTTTTTGGGGCTTGTGTATTGGGTGTCTTTCTTAAGCTAGCGTTACCGCTTTTATAGAAGATACAGTTGCGGGGTAATGTCTAAAATGAAATGAGACATTCTGTTTATACAAAATATAAAAAGATTTGTCAGCCTATGGACCGTAAAATGGAAATGGGCTCGTCGTAATTTCTGCCACCAAAAGCCGCCCCACCACCACTTCTAGTCAAGAATGTGATGCATCAGACAAACTCTCCCTTGCACCACAAACAAAAAGCAACGATGAGCCTCTCCTTCCTCCCTCCATGAAGATGGGCTTCTCTGATCGCGGACGATGGCCGCGCAGGACCAAACATCGATGTCTCCCACCTGAACGCGTACCCCGCGTCGATATACGTCCCAGCAAGTGAAGCGCGACAGGATGCCACGGATCAGCGTTGGACTAGGACGCAGACAATGGCCAAATCCTCAATGTCTCGTATGGAATCGTACTTTTTACTGTCCGCAATGAAATCAAGCTAATGTTTTGTTCCCTATAGCTCCTCAAAGGCCCCGTCTCTCCACCCCCGAAGCCCTCGAAGAAGCCGAAATCGACATACGTCTACCATACAAAGGCACCCGAACTCATAATCGTTGACCCGGCATACATCTTTTTAAGTGCCGAATTAAGAGGAGAGGCAGCCGCAGGATCAATGCTCGAGATCCGCTACACACCCGCGCCCGTCGTGCCTCCAGGAACCGGCATCGTCCTGTTCATTGGAGCAGTATGTCTATGCATATGCGGCTACTACCACCTACTTCAGCACCGACTAGGCACCCTGAACAACTCAGATCGTGAACGGAAACACTTGCGGCTGATGACAAAACACATGGAGCTATCTCTTACCAACTGGCGGGCAGGCAGATGGTGGACACTCCTCACAAGCACAATAACGCATTACTCGCCCCTCCATCTGGCGCTTAACATGTGCACGTTATCTTTCTGCGGTCCGCAGATTATCCAGTTCTTTGGTCTGCCTACATTTATAACGCTCTAAGTAATTGATGGGGTTGCTGGGGGCGCAACGCAGCTCTACATCGATCAACGGACACGACAGAGGGGTATTGTTAGGAAGGCACTTGGGGCTAGTTCCTGTCTGTGTGTTATAGAAGCAGTGCTTACTTGTGCCAATCCGAATGCTATAGTTAGTATTTAGGGTATTCTCCTTCCGCAATGGCTGGGTACAGCGGCGTTTGCGGCTCTGAACCAGGGCTGGCAATCTGGGATTGGACATGAGGCGCATTTTTTTTTTTTTTTGGGGGGGGGGGGGGGGGGGGGGGGGGGGTATGGGGGGGGGGGGGGGTGTGTGGGAGGTGCTCCCTTTATTTTTTTTGGGGGGGGGGTGGTTGGCAGCTGGGTTAATGGTATGGGTCGGTGTGCTAAGATGGTCTCCTCCTATTAGTTTACAGCTGTCAAGGCTGTATGGTTTCTAGTTGTCGGCTTCGGTTAAGTTTATATTTTAATATTTTCTTTTATCCCCGGGAAAGGAAGATGGCATTGCTTCAGTCGCTAGATCCGTCAAATTCCTTCTCTCCATTTTTCAATTTCTACGATTTTGTGAAACTTTCTTAGTTTGGTTTCATTGTTTCTAGTTTCTTCCTTCTGCCGTCTAGAACGTGGCATCTTCTAGTGGCTCAGTACCTTCTTGTATCCTCAGGTTCACTTTCATATCTTGCATCTAAAGCTCAATACCGAATCAGAAAGGCGGCTGAAGCCAAGCTTAACTCGTCCTCGTCAATCATTACCCACTCAGCGGAAACCTTATCGTGCAAGGTCGATCTTAGCGGCCTGGGAACCTGTAGATCTTGTTCAATTCTATGTACAGCAAGCGAGGATCGACAATGTGAGATATCAATCTCGCGATGGACAGAAAAAGCGGCACTAATTATTGCCATTTTGAATGTCCCACTCGGCGTGGCACGTTCAAAATTGGTGCCGCTTTTTTGTGTCCACCAAGAGAAATATGATCGACTTCCCGCCTGAAAGCAGGGTCGAGTCGGGACTTGCCAGTCATTATCCATCCTGATTTCCACGTATGTCTTCTACAACCCCCGACCTTTTTTACTTTCCTACTCTTCTGTTTTTTTGCGGGGTTAAACTTCATAGAGGCTCGAGAGACCGGAATCGAAGCGACCATGATGCGAGCCCATCCCCTGACGACTTCCTCTGTCTTTACTGCGTCTTGTTTAATTCTCACTATTTTCCTCCCAAATGCGGCAGCTAGTCTCAGCTGCACCAAAGATGCCCTTGTTCCCCACCTACCGCCAAACACGACTTTACTCTCCGCTACGAAAGTAGCGAGTGGCGGCTCGTACGGCGGAGGAAGTCAAGACAAAGACTTTCCCTCTCCAGCAACAGGATTGCCTGCATTATGTGCTATCCAGATGCAAGTCTACGAGGCGCACAGCTCGTACATGGTCGGGGTCTTCCTGCCCTCTACCACCACATACAATCAAAGATTTATGACAACGGGAAATACTGGGTTCGGAGGTGGAATCAACTGGCCTGCTATGGGTACATTTGTACACTACGGCTTCGCTTCGATGTCTACAGGCTCCGGGCACAGCTCCGGCGCAGGTGACGCTTCCTGGGCTCTGAATGCTCCAGAAGCCCTGGAAGATTGGGGATACCGAGCGATGCACGGCTCCGTCGTAGTAGCAAAGCAAGTCATAGCTGCATATTACAGTACCGCCATCCAATATTCTTACTTCTCGGCCTGTTCCGGCGGCGGCCGTCAAGGCCTCAAAGAGGTGCAACTTTACCCCACAGATTTCAATGGTGTAGTAGTCGGTGCACCACCATGGTGGCTAACGCACCTGCATACCTGGGTGGTACAGGTCGGGAAGTGGAATCTCCCTGTATCGGGCGTAAATAGGATCCCGGCGACGATGTTCGGCCCTATTAAGGAGGAGATATACAGGCAATGCGATCCCCAAGACGGTCTCACAGATGGCGTAATCAGTACTCCCTATGCCTGCAACTTCTCCACCGAGCCTCTAGCCTGCACAACCATCAAAACAACATCTTGTCTCAAACCTGCCGCAATGGAAACTTTCAACTCTCTGTATTCCGACTGGCGCGACGAGTCCGGACATTTCCTATTCCCGCCTTTCGCGTTGGGAGCCGATTACCGCAGCCTAGCAGGTTCAACGTCCGCCCCCAGCGGATTCGGCACCGATTTCGTCGCTGATATGGTAGTCAATGACGAGAATTGGGACTGGAAAACGTTCAATACTTCCATCGTGACGCTAGCGGACGAGATCAATCCAGGAAACGCAAACGCCGATGATTTTGATCTAGGCCCATTCCAGGCTGCGGGCGGGAAGTTGATTCATTATCATGGACTGGCTGATTCGCTCATTTCCGCTGGATCTAGTATTTTGTTTCGGGAGAAAGTAGTTGAGTCTATGAAGGGTGTCAATCTCAATAATTTCTACCGCCTGTTTCTCCTACCCGGAATGGGACATTGTCGAAACAGTGCCGTAGCGCCGTGGTTCATTGCCGGTGGTGGACAGACGATTGCAAATTCCTCGCACAGTGTACCGGGCTTTGGTGATGCGAAGCATGATGTTGTGCTTGCGGTGATGGATTGGGTTGAAAATGGGGTGGCGCCGGATTCCATTGTTGCGACCAAGTTTGCGGGTGATAAGGATAGTGAGGTGGTTGTTAATCAGAGGCCCATTTGTGCGTATCCGAGTGTGGCTAGGTATGGGGGAATGGGGAACGTTAATAAGACGAAGAGTTGGAGGTGTGAGGTTGGGGAGCCGATTAAGATTCCGCAGGATCAGCTGGGACATTGAAAGGGTGTTAGAGGGACCGGTACTTCGGTGGGGGAGGGATGCCGATTTTCCTTAAGCCAATGATGCTTCAGAGATGTATATCAGACGGGATACAAAAAAAAGTGACGAGATAGATTGCGGTACTATGATATAGTCAAAACAAGTTGTGTAGAACCGTTCACATAAGTTCCAACTTCAATTGAAATTGTCCCACAAATCATGAGACAATTTCGGTCACAATTAGCATTAAGGCATGGCTGGATCATCTAGTGACGATTCTACCATTTTCCCCTCTCGTTGTACTTTTTCTTCAATATTATGGACGCACATATTCGTTTGTTCAGCCTCACTATCCAAAATTTCCATTCCAGGCAGTCATCGGAGATACCCCCTAACTCCAAGCCCGCCCCGGAATATCCACACACCGTAACAAAAAGCACCCTAGTCTTGAACCAGACAGGCGTCTCCCCAGATCTCTCTGCCAAGTTTCATATGCCGCCAAGACTTTGCGCTCGCCCAAAGCGGACAGTATAGAGTCTTGGCGGTGTTCAGGAGCGGGAGCGGGGGATAACTTCAAGTTTCGAGACTCCGGGGCAGACCTTTCGACTTTTCTTCCTTTTGCTGTCGTGGCGGAGATTACGGTGAAAGATGCTCCGAATAATGGAAGCTTGTAAATCTTTGATTTTGGGCGGTGCTGTGTTTGAAAATCTGGAAGTGAGTAATTGATTTTCAATTCAAAGCCTGAGCTGGCGAGAACATAGCAATCGGTAGGCATCTCGTCGCGAAAAATCGACCGGAGTTCGGGGTAGTTGTGGCTGGCCAAAAACTCCGAATTTCAGGCTCTGCTTCGCTTAAACCCCTTAAAACCGCTGGTAGCTCGGGTTACAAGTTACCCCTCGTTAGTGGCCTGTCAGTTCCGTTCCCGTCCAAAGCTTAATCGAATCTTGCAAAACAATATATGCAGATGTTAGTTTAGCTGTGTCATCATTGGGGCAGATGTAGGCGTGAAGGGATCGTTCGGGGATATTGCACACAATCTCCGTAGGAGGAAGAAGGACAGAGGTATAAATGGACAAGGACAGCCGCTCAATCTTTCACTTATTTCCAACCGAGATCATTTCTCTATACTCCAGTGTCAGCACCAAACCAATACTCTTGCTCTAAAATTGTCTCCAGCATCTCTCGTTTGCAACTTGATAAATCTCTGCGCTTCAAGATCGATTTTCTTCCGCCACCATGTCTCTCAAAATTGGAAGCAAAAATGTTGGCCCAGTATCTTTTGGCCTAATGGGTACGTACCTTGATTCTCACTGTTATCCAAGCCTAACAGCAACAGGCTTTACATCCCGTCCAAATCCAACTCCATACGATGAGGCCGCCACGGTTTTGAAAGCCGCTTTGGAAAAGGGAGCCAACTTCTGGAACGGAGGAGAGTTCTACGGTCCACCAAACGCCAACTCTCTCCAGCTTCTAAACCACTATTTCACTAAGTATCCCGAAGACAAAGACAAAGTTGCCATATCGATCAAAGGCGGCTTTTCCTTCCATCCTCAGATGGCCATCGACAGCAGTCCCGAGAATGTTCGAAAGTGCATTGATAATTCCCTCAAGATTCTGGACGGCAAGGCTTTCATCGATATCTGGGAACCAGCTAGGACTGATCCCAAGGTTGAAATCGAGACGACGATTAAGACCATTGCTGAGTATGTGAAAGCGGGGAAGATTGGCGGTATTGGCCTCAGCGAATGTAGTGCGAAGACAATTCGCCGTGCTCATGCTGTCCATCCCATCACGGCCGTTGAAGTTGAACTCTCAATTTTCACCACAGATCCGTGGGTATCCTTCTAGCCGTTTAGAAATCCAGTCGCTGACTTCGAGTTATAGCCTCGAAAATGAGATTGCATCAACATGCAAAGAGCTGGGTATAACACTTGTCGGCTATGCGCCTCTCTCTCAAGGCTTCTTGACAGGGCAAATCAAAAGCTTTGATGATCTTGGAGAACATGACTGGAGAAGAATGTCGCCCCGGTTTCAACCCGATGTCTTTGACGAGAACATGAAGCTTGTGAACGAAGTGAAGAAGATTGCGGAACGCAAGGGCTGTACTGTAAGTTTGCATGCGTGACTTCATATGTTGACCAAGCTGATTTGAGGTATAGGCTGCTCAAGTCGCGATCGGATGGGTGCTTGCATTGAATAAGAAGCCGGGTATGCCCAAAATCGTCCCGCTTCCAGGGGCTATATCTGTTGCACGAGTTGAGGAGAATATGAAGTTGATTGAGTTGGATACTCAAGACGTGGCGCTCATTGATGACATTATTGCTAAAATGCCTGTTCAGGGACACAGATGGCCTGCTATGCTGCAGCAGTTTGCTGACAAATGAGCATTCAACTGTCTCGAACTTAGCTGTCAGTTTTAGAATAAGGAAAGCAATCAGATAGATATCTCACTTGCCTCTGATCATTTTCTCCCTTTCCAAGCCAGTATTCAGAAAAGTCAAATACTAAGTCGTGGTTTTTGCGACTGAAGGAGAGTTGACCGGGAAGCTCAGCCGATGACAGTGGAAGAAAGTAGCTCCTTGGGACCCAATAGGGCAATTTGCTTCAAAACAAACATTCCATTTCGGAACGACCTCGCAAAAGACCGCTTCGGGCAGTCTCTTTTCGGCAGGTCTTTCAATACCGGTGGTCGCCTTCCGACTTTCGTACTTCTATGTGGTATTTCTCCGTATTCCCACCAATCCAACCATGCTCCTCACTCAATGCGCCTTCATCAACAAGGTACCGAGTTCTAGAATCAATGGAAATCATACCCTACGATCACTCCCGTCCACCAATGATTGCTTCACGAACTAGAGTGGTAAATAACGGTGCGCAGATAGGCTATGCAAGGGCGGCCGCGGCCCGGGGTCGTATCACAAAGGCCAATTGGGGTTCTGAGTTTCAACAGGCTCTGTTCAAAATCCTTGTTCTCTAAAGGTAAATAGGCAAATGCTAAGGCTTTTAGATGAAGCTTATTGTCCGGTACACACAGAGGAGAACTCCGCTACGAAAACATCGGAAGTATCCACTTCACGAGGTTACATCTCACTTGAAATATATATCAGAGACACATCGACTACGAGATGATCATTACCAAAGATACTCACGATTTTTCATCCTACTTCTGCCATTATGGAGTCACTATTCACGTTGATCCTCCTCGTTGGAGTGACAATTGTAACTGCTACCCCACATCCGGCAGTCACAGCAAATCCGATTCTCAGGCGCGATGCTACATGGTCATTACCTGCTAGCGGTATAATATTCCACTGACATGTTCTCTCCACCAAAGTCTAACAATTTGTCAGTGTGCAAGCAAAGTTTCGTAACAACTGCCATTTCCAAGCTGGAGCATCCGTAAGTCGAACCCCGCCTCGCGGTAGACCAAAAAGCAGTATTAAATATTTTGAATGTCCCACTCGGCGTAGCACATTCAGAATTGGTGCCGCTTTTTCTGTCTACGAGGTGCCCGCAAATCAAATAATCATTTCATTTACCATCATCTAGTCCATCGACATACGGCCCGCTGAACTATACATCATGGTGTTCGAATCTCCTGCGTCCCATCACAGTCGATGCAACCTACACGACTCTCTCCTACACCTCCACACGCATAGTCACCGACACAATCCCCACCACAGTTACCGACCCTGTCTCCCGCACTTCCACACTTCTTTGTCCAACAACTCCAGCTCAGCCGTCTAGACTCTGTGGAGTATGGGCAGTCATGAATAGAAAATACTCAGAGCAAGCATTTCTTGGTCGCGTAGAGGATATTCCTAGTGCGGATATATGTATGCAGAAATGCTTGGCCGACAACAAGTGCCAAAGCTTTCTGTATGTCGGGACTGAGGAGGGAACTGGGTGCACGTTCTACAGTTTGCCGATTGCGCAAGGGGTTGAGGATCTCTTGACGACTGGGAGTTATTACGATCGAGGGTGTCCGAGTTTGCTTCCGGTAAATTACATTTACTCCTGCTCCTTCTTTCATGCAAACTATGGCGGAATAAAACTGATCAAGGTCTTAGGCTGGATGCCAATCTTCTGTACCAAAGTCTACAAATGCTCCTGCTCTTCTGAAAAGGGATGATGGATACCCCGCCGAGGACATCCCTTACTTGGGCAACGATATCGATGTGGGGGTGGCGTGCTCTTGCTTGATTACAAGTGCATCACCCCTTTACACCATTAGCCAAACATTAATTGAAAACCAAGGTCCACAGACTACGGTATGTTAATCTTTCTTAATCACTACGGCTCGTGTGGCTCCAATGGAGGAGAAAAATCCGAGAAATATTCTTCCATTTTAAGGGCTACAATGGCTGATTTAACTGTAGACTCAAACCACGACAAGTACAACGGCGACTCGGACGAATTATCTGCACTTGACGACAAGCTACGAGTACGTGGCAAGAAGAGTTGTGTAACTCTACCATTTTTGGGCTTGACTGGAAAGTCTGATGATATGGGACATTTGGGAGATGAATCGCAGATGGGAAACCAATGGGCCGGACATATCAAATAATTCCCAGCTCCGATTTAGGAACGGAAAAACAAATGTCACTCGGCTCAAGTATGCTTATAATTAATTTATATCAAAATAATAGTAGCTCGCGTCCGCAAATTAAAACGGAACTAACGAAAGGAAACTCAATCCCGAGTCTGACAAAATCTATCGTAGAAGCTTTCAACCCAGGTCAGGCACGGGTGTTACAACAAAGTCACAAGGAAATTGCATCATTCATGTCTAGAATAAGTGTTAGGGGTCTCTTTAAGTGCTCCTCAAATGTGTTGTTCCTATTGATATCTAAGTATAGAGTCTTTTATATGGCAGAAGACCTGCTACGCTGAAGAACAGATGGGCGCCAGAGGCATACAGATTCCACCTCACCCCACTACCTAGGTACAATGTCTGAGTCAAAAAACCCCGCGCATAAAAGGTAGGTCGTTGAATATGCACCGACTACTTCTACTAGAATTACTAAAGCCTACAATCCTCCTAGTCAATCCTCTAGACTGCCGGAATACCACCAACATTAGGACCGTTCTCAGTTGGGCTGATTGTGCCGGTCTCTCCGCTTAAGATTTGACGGGCATTGATGGTTGGGCTGAGGGTGCCAGTCTCTCCGTTTCCTTGACGGGCATTAACGGTTGGGCTGAGGGTACCGGTCTCTCCGCTTAGGACTTGACGGGCATTAACGGTTGGGCTGATCGTTACGGTCTCTCCGCTTAAGTCTTGACGGGCATTAACGTTGGGCCCGTTAACTCCCGGACAGAGCGTAGCTGTCTCTCCATTCGCAACTTGGCGGGGCACAGTCACATCGGGCACGTCAACTGGCGGGCAGAACGTCACATCTCCATTTTGCCGGGTATTAACCTTAGGACCGCCTGCGGTTGGGCTAACTGTCCCTGTCTCTCCGCTTGCGACTTGTCGCTCATCAATAGAGGAAACGTCGAACTGATTGTGCGTCTTGATCTCGTCGTTATCTTCACGAGTATTGACAGTTGGACCGTTGAATGTTGGCCCGGTAGACGTAGGGCTCTTCGTGATAGTATTTCCGCTACCCTCTTGACGAGTATTGACAGTGGGACCATTGAATGTTGGCCCGGTAGATGTAGGGCTCTCAGTGATAGTGTTTCCGCTCCAGTTTTGTCGATCTTTGATCGTTGGTTCAACAGCGACTGCCCCAACATTGACTGCTCCTGTGCTGACTTGTCTGGCCTTGGGTGGGTTGGGGACGGGAGCACCAATAGCAATGGATGCCATAGCGGCGAGGATGACAAGATGTTTGACCATACTTGCTGACTTTGGGTGATTTTTGAAAGGTTTTTGGGGAAAATGTAGTTGAAGTATGTGGAAATGAGAAGAATTGGAAGAACTGTTCGTGATATAATTCCAAGCAGGCTGGCTTTTGGATACTGAAAGATGTGGATGTAATTCAGATATCTTTTAGTGGGAGGGCATTATCCCTTTTATATCTTTTGATTTCGATTCTTTCTGTCTTTTTCAGATCCGCGGAAGTGTCTGAGGTTCATCTAATGCACTGAGACACCGTTGAATTGCATCAAGAGACCGCGCTACCACGATCGTCGTATTTGGTGCCACTACAACGTCTCAGCTTCTCAAGTGCGCTGTCAATGACCGCATCTAAACAGTGATAAACGGCCAGCGCACCAAGCCGAGTCAGTCGAAATCTTTTCGGGCCAGAGACTTGGAACGCTTAGGGACGATCGGCATCAACTACTGCGAATGAAGCATGCATATTCAGGGTTTAGTATAATCGAAACTAAAGGCCATGTTTGATTTAAACCAGAGTTAATTCGAAGTCGAATATCCCTATCGGATCTTTCTACTCCAAAAAAGGGGTCTGAACAAATTCACTCTCGGACTCGTCAATGTCCAACCTGGATGGCTATTCTGATGATCTTCATCGAATCATCGCATCCCCTCGGATCGTAGCATTTTAGGGTGGCCCGAGAATAACGGTAGCTCAAGACATAATGACGGTGTCTAAGCGTTATGCGATTCTCTTAGGGTAAAGATCCTCCGGATGGCTGCGTTTTGAGATTGGATGCCGGATGCTTGGATATCTATACTTTATTTGAACTTCAATTTGACCAGATGTATTGCGGCTCGCAATTGTACCCTGAATAAATATTTATTAAGTCGAAGTCAAAGGATGTTCCGTAAGAATGTTCGTAAGCAGTAAATGTCGGCCAATGATATCAGACCTTAGTAGAAAATCAAGGTCCACAGACTACGGTAAGTTGATCTCTCAACGGTCGGTCACTATTTTCCGCATACTTATCGTGATGGAGAGAATATGAACCTTTGAATACTGCTCGTAGCGCTAACGCAATAACAGACTCAAACTGCTACCAGAACGACAGCGACTCAGACGAATTATCTGCACTTGGAGACGAGCTACGCGTACGTAGCCAAATCTTAAAAACTTCGTCAAACTACTCAGACCCAGTGGACCCCACAAGAATCTTTCAAGACTACTGAAACCCCGTGACTTCTCTCACTTATTACCTATACCCCACAAATCATATTTATAGGGCATATCAACTAACCCACACAATGCACAATATATTATATAATACAGCGCGTTACGTAATGTATTTGTATTACAACTACAATCACCCAATAATACAATATTATATAATCAAGGAAATTGCTCTCCCATCCTGCCAGCTGGATGGGAGGGCTTGGAGCGTTCCACGAACCATCCATCTAATGAAATTTCTGGATTTCTCTACTCCCCTCTATCCAAGTTTAAATTTGGATAGAACATTCTCTAAGGAACTGGGTTGTTTATTTTTGGAGTTTTTGGTAATATTTGGGGGTTTTTTAGTATATAAATCCGTGCTATTTTGCCAATTGGATCCTCCCATTTATTTATCTAAACTAATAATTATATTTCTCCAAGTAGAATAATCTGATTTCTCTACCCCACTCATCCAGGACCAATCGGCTTGCTCTCCACTCCAGGGATCAAAATTTGGAGCGATGGGAGGGCAATTTCCTTGTATATAATGCAATTGTAGTTATAATTGTCTTTATACCAAACTAGCCGATTTGTCCTTCCCACCCTCGCCCCCCAAATAATTCAATCGAGGAAGAAATGAAGAATATGAAGGTACTTAGCGATAAGTAATTCGCAAGCCTCAACTAAGAATAAGTGCTCCGTGGCCAGAGCCTGCAAACTGCTGAAAGGTTGATAGAACAATGATTGCAGCATTTGAAATGATATTCTCGAAGCTACCACTGACTGTCTGTTTCGTGCCAGACGAGACGAAGGGAAAGGTTTCGATCGGTATCGTAGGCCTCGTTCTGGCCATTACATACCATCTCGCAGACCTGTTTATTTCGTGCGTGAAATTACACGAGATCTTAAAAGGGTCAATTCGAACCTAATGGAGGTTGCGGGAAACGAACAATGCCTTCAGCAAGGCCTACCAAAAAGAGACGAAGACCAAGAGGAGGGTATGGGCCAGATTAAGTAGTTACACAGTGGAAGACTGGAAGTTGTTCATAGATAAGCCGCGGTAGAGACTTTTAATGGAAGTGAAGGCAGCAAGAGCAATGTGTTGGGGGTGGAGGCTGTAGAAAAGATTGAAACTAGGAACTGTGCAGATTTATTAGAGACCAAAAGACTCAGAAGCGAATAGCATACCTCCGTACCCCGGCTCTTACTTATTGATAGGTGAAATTTTTACCCCTGAGTTGGGTGTAACAGCGCGCCTGAAACAGATGTGCTGTCGATGAGAATAGTGACATTGATTCAATGAAAGTAATTTTCCGCACTGTCGATCATTATCGATGGATTAGATTCCTAATAATGGCTTCCAAGCCTCGCCGTCTTTCCTGTCTCTCAATAGCGCGTACTGGACAAATATACTGTACCGCAAGCTAATGATAGGTTTTTGAAAACGCCATCTCCATCGTGGCGCCGAGGACCCGAGATGAGTGGCAGATAATGGCGATCTTTCGGAACTGCGCCCAAAAGCGGCAGGTTCGGTTGGTTCCACTCGTCCCGCGTTGCATATTCCTACTGCCCGGGCTTCCCAGATAGAAGGCTTACTTGCCTCCCCTTAGCCTCCTTGGATTCTGTTCTCGAATCCCATCATTGCTTTGCTGCTTTCTCGACCTTTTCACGGACATTTGGATACTCTCTTTGATTCTTTGCGAAGTTTGATCAGCAAAATGAGTGGTGGACCTGGCGGCGGCACACCCGACTGCGCTGGAAGGGACCTTTCACAGGATTTTCTCGAACCAGCGACAGCTGCTGGAGAGTTTGACAGCATTTACCATACAAACGATAGTGTCTCAACAACTTGGTGGTGGGGTAAAGCCGGCGAAATCCTGGCCACATCGCAAGAAGGCATCGTGAGCCTTCTGATACAAAATTCGTCAAGGACGCATTCAGGCCTGGACAAGTATTACACGACGCTTCTGGGTAAGTTGTTGTGTCACAGAGCAAAACATGCCCCGAAATTTGAAGAATAAGAGGTTACTAATAAGTCTTGGAAACTCAAGATCATCAGTCTATTTCCTATAACCATAGTGCAGGGCCGTGTCTGTGGCACATGTTGGACGTATGTGGTAATACGGTCATGACATGTAACTGGACGATACCTTCCTCTATTACGACGGATTCTTATGGCAACGCGTACAACAAATTTAATTTAATAGCTCGGAATGACTCATCTGAAAACGCATCATATATCTTCAGCCCCGGGTTCTTAATTTTGCCAATTGGAAGTTCCAGTACTGCCATCTCAACGAGCACTTTGGCTTTTGCATCTGTTCCGACCTCGATAACGACATCAAGCTCTACACCAACACAGTTATTACCCATTGCCACCACACCTACTGTTCCGACAACGTCGCCAACGGGCCTTTCGACCGGCGCCAAAGCTGGTATAAGTGTCGGCAGCGTATTGGCCGGAGTCCTCCTCATTGTAGGGGCTATCTTCCTTGTCAAAATGCAGCGTCAGAGAAATGACCGCCGCAAGATAGTCCATCAGAGCACAGGCTATAATAAGCCCGAGCTGGAGGGTAAGGCAGCGGAGAAGTCAATCGTCGAGGTGGATGGTGCCGAGAGGCAAGAGTTACACGGGCGGCAGATAGATCGATCGCCAGTGGAGATGCCAACCGAATGATTGGCCAAGGCACAGAATCGTAAGGATTAGAAACATTGTCGAATTGCAAAGAATCGAGTTGCGTGAGTACCAGGTCGGATCACCAAAACCGTAGGGGGCTCGAGGATACGTTGGCTAGAGGTCTCAAACCCACTCAAAAGCGCTCCAAGGGACTCATCAGCGTCTTCAGCTGTTCGCAACCCTCCAATCATATCAAATACATTGCTCCCAAGAAATTTTATCAATTTAATTCTAAGCGCTCCATGAACCCGGATGTCTCATTTCGGTAGTCACTGTGGATGGTTTATAACCAAACCACCTGCCCGCAACCCTCTGCAATAATTCTGGATTCTAGCCATCGACACATCCAAAGCACCACGCCTTCCTTTTATATCACCTGAGGTATGCGAAGCCATTTCGAACCTGCTATTTTTGGGTGGCAAACGGAGTAGCTTATCGACTTAAAGGGCGACGTAAAGCAGGATGGCCGGGATATCTACTCATTCGCGCATTCCCAGCACTTTGATCTGCCTCCAAATACTGGAATTCTTCATCGTTATAATAGCTCTGGGATTGTGCTTATATGGGTATCCGGATACCGTAAGGATGGCGCTCTGGGAAGAAGGCGGAGCGCATGGATTCAACTCCGACCCAAGGAAACGTATTTACTTCTACGCGAATCATGTCGAACCGCCTGACATACCCTTCATCTGGTCCCAGCGGTCAGTATATAGCCCTTCCCCACATTACATTTCATATTGTTGCCCATTTATCAACAATGGGGTAAATCTGGCTGATCGTAAGCTCGTCGCCGCCTTAGATTTACGGACCTCGTTTTAGCAGTCCCCGTCTTAACCTTCTGGATTTTTCTCGCCAGATTGTTGCTTCGAATCTTAGGAGTGTTGAAGAAATAGACGCAGTTCTTCCTTCAATGTTGCCTTCTGCCATGCTGGATCATAAGTCTCCACGTGCAGCTTTCCTGTGATCTGAGCGATGAGGAACACCCAAGTCGAGTACCCTGGTACCTGACACATCACTGTGGGGTTTCTAGCGGAGAGCATAAGACGGCATGCCAGATTGGCAAGGCTAACTTTATTGTCACGGCTGTTTTGATGTGAGTAAGGACTTCGACGTGGAGGTGGTACCCTGGCTGACACGGTCAGTCTATTATATTCTTGCTATGTTTGGGGTACTCTGGGGGAAGAAGGACTGGCATACCTTCGCAGGTGGCACGAGCACAGAGAGATGCTTCGTAGTGTGGAGAAAACTATTGGGGGATGCGAAGAGGTGGCTAATTCCTATGAGCTAGACGAATTTGAAGATGAGCCACTCATGAGGGCATGGGACGATGCATGAATGTCAGACGAGTTCTTGAGTTGCTTCTGTATAATGTATCGTTAAAAGGTAGCATCAATACAGGTCTAAAAAACAAAATTATTCCACCACAGCTACACTTACAAATGTCTCCAGCTTAGCAGACGGTTTAGTCTCATACGCCTCCAAGTTTATGAGAGGCGAGTCCCCAAACTTAGCTGAAGGTGGCAGCTTCGCCGCCAGACCCCGCATTCCCCCCTTGATACTGCTTGCATTGACCCCTCCATTCCTCAGTACGCTAGTCGCGACTCTCGAGACATCGCCGTCGTAGCAAGCAAGAGTAACCTCCTTTCCAGTCAACGCGGCGAACTGAGTGCTACTGAACAGAGACTCGAGTTCTTTCCACACTTTCTCAAGGGTCGCTGAGTCAAAGAATGGACTTGGAGTTGTGGAGTCGAGTGAGTTTAATGGGACATTTGCGGCTGCGGGGATATGCCATTTGCTGAAGTCAAGGGGTGTCCGTAGGTCCAGAATAATTGATCCGAATTGAAGGTTCAGCTTATCTGGCTCCACTTCCCAAGCTTCATCGTATCTGTATAAATCGACGTCTAAGAGATTCTAGATGACAGATCAATTTTGCAATGGAATGCTGCAGCGGATTTCATACCTTGTTCTTCAGCTCATGAAAGTGTTCTGGGCCTAGCTTAACGAAGTAATCGTCAAGATACTGATACGGAAGATCGCAGCAAATAAAAACACTGTGGATCAGACCATCTTCACCTCGAAGATCATCCAAGGTGCCCTTCGTTTTTTGTTGGTTCAAGAAATCATAAAGACCTTTGTATACTGTTAGTCAAATTACATAAAGAACTACCCCGCCTCGCGGTGGACAGAAAAAGCGGCATTAATTATTGCCCATTTTGAATGTCCCACTCGGCGTGGCACATTCACAATTAGTGCCCCTTTTTGTCCACCGGGAGCTCGCGTTCGGCATACCTTGGAGGTTGAACCCGGATGAGGGTCCGCATATCAACCCTTCTCTCGACAATATCATTGACAATCGATACGAGTCTTTAGCTCCAACTTCTTGGATGCTGTCCGCTGCTTCTTTCCACGGAAATTCAACGGGAGCAAGAAGGGCGTGGGATCTCGGACCTGGTACTCGGTCGCCAGGCTTTGTGCAAACACTTGACGGGGAATTGGTCAGTGTCATCAATAATGGATGGGGATTATATTGTCTCACCCCACTCGAACAATTTTGGGCTTCTCTTGCTTCAGATATGTCCCGATGCCAGTCATAGTTCCAGCTGTCCCCATGCCGGCGCAGAAGACGTTCATTTGAGGAAGTTGCTTCAAGAGTTGAGGACCAGTCCACCTCATGTGCGCTCCCCAATTCTGACATTCACAGTCAGTACTGTCCCATAAAGCCCCACAGACTTTGAGACAAGCACCCACCAAATTATTTGTGTACTGGTTTAAATTCACGATTTCCTCATTCTCCTGTGCCATCTTCTCTGCCCTACAGATTCCACCTCGGAGGTCATCTGGCTCGGGCTGCGAGGGGCCACCGAAGAGTGTTCTGCAACATGTGAGACATTGTCAGTCAGATCACTCTCACCTCCCTACTTCCATGATTTGGAAAGACGTACATATCAAGACCAAAGAACCGCATCATCTGCAGCTTTGCCCAAGCGGTCTTGTTGCTTAAAAATGCTCGAGTATCATCTAAATTATGGAGGACACGAGCAATAATTGACAACGAAATGACTGTTGATCCAGAACTGTATTCAACGATCGTTTTCGTCTTGTCTGTCACTTGGCTTGATTGCAGCATGTTCAATGCTGAAAGACCACACACATTAGCGGGGTATGAGAGCGTTGGAGCATTGAAAGCTTACCAGGAAGTTCTTTCACATTATTTGCTGGAAGAGTGCTCATCATTTTTGCATATATCCGTACTCCATCATCGTAGAATGGGTTGAGCTTCCGGGGAATTTCAACTAATGGCAGTGGCGGTTGCTTGTCTGGATCATAGTAGTCTCGCAGAGAGCTTTCTCCAGAGAAGACGTTGAGATGATTTGCTTGCGACATATCAAAAGTGTTGAAAGTTAATCTTAGGGTCAAGGTTGTACAACTTGCAGCATATCTTGGAGCTCTCCAGCGCCGTGGTCTTGTCCCTCTTTAAACAACCTTCCAGACTCTTGGTGACCATATTAATAAACTTCGATCCCTATCCTTGGCATTACTGGCATCTTTTAATTAGCCTATACTTCACTCAAGCACGTTCACAACTGCGCCGTCTTCTGGAAGGATTCCTTGAGAACATATGAGAGAGTTCTTTAAACAACTTGCTCAGACCCCTGCAGAATCGCCCTCCGAGATCGACGAACCCCACCAAAAGCCAAGGATGCTTGACTCCCCGCAGCGCTGCAATGCCGAGCCTTCCCCAGAGTGGCAGCTGAGAGCCGGCCCGGTACATGTCGCTAGCGACCAGTTTGAAGGGTCCACGACCAGCAGTGATACCGTATTTATGCAAGCCAAGACAAAGATGGTATGGCAGAGAGCTCAACTGACGCGATGGAGATGAAAAGCTTGTCAGATAAGATCTCATGTGAAACCTCTCCCAGGGGCGTGTGATTTTCTTTCGGGAGAAAAGCCACAAACTCTCGAACTTCGGAACGGCCGCACTTGCGTATTTGTAGACATTCTTTAAATCAATATGGCAGACCAGACGGTCGGGAAAACCCCACCCCCGACTCACGATGTAGAGTTGCAGTTGACAGACCAATCTTCTCGACTTCCCAAAAGCAAAATCATAACTGTTAGTAAATTCAGCCAAAAAGACGCTCAATCTCAAATAGTCCTGACAAAGAACAGATCTTCCTCGCCTGCTCCTCTGTCGATCTCGCAGCCCTAATCGATCAAACGACCCTCGCGGTGGCCCTCTCAACGATCAGCTCCTCTCTCCATGCTTCTAGCCAAGTATCCTGGATAGCTTCCGCTTATTTCATGTATGGGATCTCTTCCTCCCCCATCCTGCCCACTAATAAATAGCCAGAACGTCAACATCTTTCCAGCTTCTCTACGGCCGTCTCTCTGACATCTGGTCGCGGAAGCTGATCCTGCTAACGGGTCTTGCTATCTTCTTCCTCGGGTCACTCGCTTCTTCGTTGTCTCGTAATGTGGTTGAGTTAATTGTGTTTCGCGCCTTTACTGGCGTGGGTGGAGGTGGATTGATGACGGTGGCGCAAATTATCGTTAGTGATATTGTGAGTTTGAGGGACAGGGGGAAGTATCAAGGGATCTTGGTGAGTTTTCTCGTGCGATCTGAATTTGAATATTTTAGGTGTAGGTAAGAGACAGGCCTGATGCGTATAGGGAGCCGTGGTTGCGCTGAGTAATGGCGTTGGACCTGTCATTGGGGGTGCACTGGTGGAAATTGGCGGGGACAGTTGGTGAGTGAGCTGCTGTTTGATTGAACGATATCTGATAAGGTGTAGGAGATGGATTTTTCGGTTGAATCTGTTCACAACGTTGATCACGACGCTTGCTGTGGTTTTTTTCATGCCGCTGAAGAAAGTCGAAGGACATTGGAAAAGGTATGCCTCTTTCACGCAAGGGGAATATCCCGGCTAACGTGTATGAAGGAAACTTGCTGCCGTGGATTTTTTCGGCGCTGGCCTCACGCTTGCTGGCTCAACGATTCTCATCGTATGTCTCACGACATCTATCATCGTTCTCATGAGAGCAGGGTAATGCATGCTGACACTTATCAGTTGGGACTCACATGGGGCGGGCAAGAGTATTCTTGGAGCTCTGTCCGAGTAATCGTCACCCTAATCCTCGGTACTCTGTTGACCCTTGCCTTCATACTCTGGCAATGGAAAGGAACTAAGTACCCCCTGATCCCAAGTACGCTCTTGACGCCTTCAGTAAACTCGAGTCGTCACTGACGTAGCTCTGCAGTGCACATCTTCAAATCCAAGATGGTCAACGGCGCTTGCCTGACCATGTTTGTAAACGGCTGGAACTTCGTCGTCCAAGTTTACTACATACCCACTTTTTACCAGCTGGCGTATGGCTACTCGGCCGTGAAAGCTGCGTCCTTGTTGCTCCCACTTACGCTGGTGCAAAGTGAGTATCTTGAAACCTTTACGCCACTTAACTAACCTCAAGAATAGCTCTTAGCAGCACGCTCTCGGGCCTGATCGTTACCTGGCGAGGGCGATATAGAGTAAGTCAATGCTCCGCGTATCCACGATTTGTGCTGAAACCCCACCAGGAAAGCATCATAGTTGGCTGGACAATCTGGGCCATCGGCCTAGGGCTCTTCTCGACTTTGAACGAGCATTCCAACCTGGGTTCTCAAATCGGATTCGCGATCCTGACCGGCGTGGGAGTCGGCCAGACACTCCAGCCATCCCTAATTGCTATCCAAGCGGGTGTGGCATCTAAAGAGATGGCTGTTGTAACTGGAACTCGAAAGTGCGTACCCTTTTTTCCAAATGATCATGACTGACGACCGCAAAGCTTCGTGAGAAACCTTGGAGGAACGTTCGGCCTGGCCGTTGCTGGCACAATCATGTATTTGCCCTCTCCTCTTCCCCCGTTGCCGATCCCCACTGACATAAGGCAGCAATACCTCGATCCTGTCTGCTATCTCTTCTCCTGCACTCAACCTGTCTCAATCCGAGATCAAAGCCATACTGAACAGCCCAGCTTCGGTTGTAGATAGCGCTGTCAAGGCAGCTTTGTTCCGAGGATATAGAGATGCGTTTCGAGTAGTGTTTATCGTCGGGGCTGCACTGGCGGCTGGCGCAGGAGTTGCGGCTTGGTTTTTCATGCCGCAGGTTGATTTGGACTCGAAGGAAAAGGAGTTAAATGCTGTGAGAGATTCGGTGAGTGAAGTTGGAGGGGGGAGTGAGAAAATTGGGGCCGGGAATGGAGCCGAAAAGGCCGGTTGACGGAGGCAAAATTTGAGGTGGTCTCGTACCGTAAGAGTACGTATTTGAAATCGCTATCGCAAGATATACTAGAGAGAGGTGTTAGAAGTATCAAAATATATAGAGCTGTTGGTGTTGAAATCCCCTCGCGGAATATAACCCTACTGATTGAGTAGTCATTGCGTAGGGTGTCGAAAGGGTGACCGTAGTAGTTAAACATCAGCGGGCGAGAACTTCTTGCTTTATCTTCTATATATATCCTATAATCTCACACTGATAATTCTCCTCTGTTACGATTACTATAATGGAGTCTCTATTTGGATCAATTCTCGCATAATGCACCATTACCTCTTGTGTCCTGCTCCCATACATCGTTTTTGCGGCTCTCGCCATTGTTCAAAACCGCCATCCAGGAATGGATGATTATTCTCCGTTATTGCTTTTCAGCCCTAGTATAGGCATTTGGTACTGTCAACTAGGAATCGAGAATTCGGCATTTCCGTTTTTTGTATTTTTAAATCATCACCCTGACGTGAATGATTCTCATGCATATCAAATTGCATGCTACAGCCTTGAGATCATCCCAGTCTTTCATAGATTCCTACCATGCTTAAGATCAAGAGCTGAAAAAACGAAGTGTATTGAAAAAGTGCTAAATAAACGATCTAGGTCTAAAATCAGAGCATAACGCCCGCCTAAACGCCACCCCCAAAGTTCAAAAGTAGTGATGTTGAAATCATCAACTGATTCCTCGACCCTCTGGCCATTGACGCCCGGAAAGCCTTCCAGAATTAAGGCTTACAGAAGTCTACCGATTCCCTAAGATCGCCATCTTTCAAGAGTGTCGAGAATCCCACTGCATTCGAGACGAAGCAGCGCCTTTTCCTCTCGGCGTCAGAGGGTTTCTTGTCTGGAAAACCCTCGGGATGTTCTATGTGGAAAACTGACTTGTTGTCTAGTGATATGAAACTTTGAAGTAATCCACATTCCGATCCCTTCGAACGGTCTGTGTCGTCCAATTGGTGTTCTGTGCATTGCTCGTTGAACTGGAATTGGACAATCCTCCGCACCGTGTCGACGATTCCCAGCCCTTTCTTGAGACCCACCGACATCCCTCGATCATTTGCTTCACGAGCAAGGAATTTTACATAGTCGATCGCAGTTCCTTGATTAAGAGCGAATTCAGATGGGTCCGGGTCATCGCCCTCTTCTACGAAGTACCCATCGATATTGTCCGGGTCAACCGCGTCGCATTTCTGGCGTCGTCTCTTGTCATCAGCGACAGGGTTCAGGACGCCGTAGCCGTTAGAGGCAACCCCTATTGAGGGGTTGACGTCGCCCAGAGAATACTTCTCCTTTCCAAGAATACCTGCTGCGCCGAAGAATCCACTCTTATTATTCATCAATATCTAACTCGACGTCAATCAATGCTGCAACCAAGATTCCTCCGTTACTTGCTAGGTTGGATGTTTCCAGCCTCCCCTCGACCTCAACCCTCAGTCAGATGTGGAGCAGGCTGGGACTGTCCATTGATTCTCCAAGTGATCCCATCTTTAACTCTCTTAATTTTCACCCGGTAAGAGTTGCTTATTGCAAAAAGCTTTCTTAGTTCATTGTCCTCAAAGGCAGTGAATCCTTCCAAGCTCCCGCCGAGAACCTTAAATTGCTGTCAAATTGAGCTCGGGGCGACTCGTAAGTCAATTTCTTGCGCTTTCGCGGGCCTCGAATATGGCCGATAAATCCACGCGATCCAACAAGCGGGGATAGTTCAGTGGGCGACAACCCTGTGCCGATATCTTGCCATCTTGTGATGAATAGCATGACTTGCTGGTTATCGAATTGCTCCAAGCTGCATTGGAACTCCGTTGGGCAGAATTTGCATTGAGAATCCAGGATATTTATTTGGCGACCTATCCATTTGGGTTCAACAATCGTTGGAAACAATATCCTCGTGAGGCGTTTATTATCGGCACGATATCGCCCAGAAGGATATCCATGAACGCACTTCAGAAAGTTCCTGTTCATCAGATAATTCAGGCTCCCGATGGCGCCTTGGGGTGGGACAGTGTATGCTATTGTCGTACGCATAAGAAGATTTCCATCTACCAGCTTTGGCATTGCAGCAATTTGCTTGACCCATGACTCCTCGATTATAGGCGCACTTCGCTATGTCAAGCGTTGCAATAGGTCGTCACAGTTTGCGCCTTGTCGATGCTTCTTCATGAGCATGCGGAAGAAAGTAAAGTTGAAGTTTGGATGAATGAACTTTTTAGTGCGTGTTTTGAGGTCCAGTTGCCAGCACGCGTCTCGGGAGAACTTGTTTCTGGCTGCCGTGTGATATTTGTGGATGTCGTCAAGCGGGTGCAGAGCTTTACAATGATAGCAGTCAAGGTGGTTAGGATGTTGCAGTTCCAGGACCTCCCAGGGAATGCTGTTGTTCTCGAATAAGGCGATGCTTGAGGCCTTCTTCGTAACAGGAGGGAGCCATTTAGACGAGTTGTCGAGATTGGTCGACCGTGACTCCATCGCGGTGATCTTTTGGCTGCCACAAATCGTGGCAGTACTTGGATTCAATATCTTAAAAGCGAATGTGCCTGACAAAAAGGAAAAGTAGAATTAAAAAAAGGATTGTGTGCATTTCACTATGATTTAGGTTCCGCTGCTTAGCTTTGCGTCTAGCCCCTCCAGGTAGGACCCAGATTCTATACTCCGGGACGACGTTGAGCTGTATAAATATTAGAAACAAGCAGCTAAAGCTAAAATTTCTAGCAGACAAGCATTTAGATTTTTTGATTCTGAGGGTCCCTGGTCCGCCGAATTCCAGAATGACAGCAAATATTTGTGAATTCTGTAACCGTGATCAAATTCATTATTCAGAAACTTCCACTGTGGAATTAGCCACTCTAGCTTTCCTCGTTGGAATCACTGGCGTTGCTTCATTCAAGTTGGATGATTGGGTCCACCAGGTCTGGGGTGAATACTTGAAAGTCATGTAATGGCAATGGCAATGCCCTTGAAGTTGCCATGGTTTAAAATTTCGTGTTTCATAGCTAGAATTTTAGTATGACCTGTCACCTATCCATGCAATCAAGCAAAAATTATCCCCTCTCTTTCAATGCTCCTCCAAGCTCCCTCTGTTCCCTTTCGCTTCAACAAAGTAATCTCCCTAGACTCTATCCATAGTCAAGCTCAATTTCCGCAGGTCGATCACCATCAAAATATAAATCTGGTGGCGCAACCGAATACCTGACATCATTTTCCGCTGGTTTTCCTTTGGACTCCCAAATCACATATGGGGAAAGATACGGCGATATAACATCCTCCCAGTTCGTGAGACCCTTAGCGCGCGCCGAGTTCTTAACTTCCAACAAAAATACATCAAATAACTCCCTACACATGTATCTCTTCACCACTCCCTGTCGCCCCTCTTCGTCCAGATGGTCTGCCAAGCCAGTTGGTCCTAGCATTGCTGGCGCGACAAGCTCCCCACAGTATCTGGCGAATACCTCCAATTGTTGTGCGGTGAAGTCCATCTTGTCTTGCCTTGCAACCAATACGGTTTGGGCCACGTCTCCGAGCCAAGGAGACGAGTCTGTGGTAATAAAGACATCAGCATCGCTTCGAAGAGAAATTCGATGGGTTCTTGATTGATACGAGGGTGCTGTCCTACCTTCGAGACACCACACATCGCTCCCAGCAGGTAGCATCATGGGCTCGACCGCACAATTGAGAAAAGGGTTGAAAGTGGCGTCTTTCCACGACAAACCGATGCCGCATTTTTGAACCCTTAGTGGAATGCCCATCTGTTTCGAAATTTGGCACACTTCGCTATTGTGGTCGAATATCGAATAGTCTCTCCGAATTTCCACCTGCGTATATCTCTCCACTCCCCTTGTGAATATGTCTCCGTCGCAGTTGATCTTGGCGGCTTTCACCCAAGTTGTTCCGTATCTGACGACATAGGGATTGTCCCATTTCGCCTCAAACATTACGATATTGCGAGCGAAGAAGTTGAGAGTGTGGCGGAGGTCTGCCAAGGTTACGTCTTGGTAGGATCTGGCGTTGAACTCGTCGAATTGCTGAGTGTAGCTAACAACAAGGACTGGGCTCCGATATGCTATACTGCATGAGCGATCTCGGGTCTCGTATCCCTTCAACAGATTTCGCAGACATCGATTCAATTCGGCCGCGTGATGATTGCCTTCGACTTTCGGGTCCTGTTCCATCCACAACTCAATCGAATGATCGCGCCAATGCTTTCGAAAGCACTCGATTTCACCGGGCAAGTAGCGTCTCGGAATATCGATTTCTTGATGGTGCCTGTCATCTATCTGCAGCTCGCACTCGATCCAGATGAATTTGGGGTATTTGGAGTCCACCGGAAACAGTAAACCGAGCTTGAATGTTGAGAATTCGGCATCCGAAGGTCGAAGATCCAGCCAAGCTCCATATTCTTTGCAGAGGAGACTGTGAAGAGCCCAATCTTTCCTCTGGCATACTTCCGAGCAGTACGAGGCAGAATGGCAACTCGCACAAGAGAATTCGGCGCGCAAACCGCAGACCGCACAGAATCTGGCCTTGGACGGCATCATAGAAGATCGAAATGAGGCATCAGGTTTGGAGCTACGGGCGAGTGTCAGTATCAGATCTCTCAAATTGAAAGCCATGGACGGCAAATTCCCGCATGCTATTAAAGCTCTCAGGGGCTTGCTCGTTGCGCCGTTGCGCGACACGAATTTGAGGTGTAAGGACTCGCAGATGCACCCACATACTCAACACAAATCCATCATCGTTATATCTTCAAGACTGATCAATTGATCTCTCGACGGGAATAATATTGCGCGGAGAGAAATTTCGCGTTCGGTCGCGTCAAGAAAGTAATAATTGTGCCAGGCGGTGAATAGAGAAATTCGAAATGGGAAGCGACTGAGCAAGACCACCTTCTGCAGCTTCAATTCATGAATTTATTTGCTTGAGATGACTCTTCCTGGTCTTGTATTGAGTATAACCAA